>Ga0272443_10000276_pt1 | contig 96955 bp, 82 predicted proteins | sample SSMAcet12_FD_193581 | JGI IMG/M metagenome (GOLD analysis project Ga0272443, IMG submission 193581) | Marine sediment archaeal communities from Little Sippewissett salt marsh, Falmouth, MA, United States - SSM-Acet-12 | ecosystem: Environmental > Aquatic > Marine > Wetlands > Sediment ... | reverse complement strand
AGTCCCCCATCACCTGTCCCGAGCTCCACAGCTCGTTCTCCGACAGGTCGTAGATCGTCAGCCGAAGGCTCCCCACCCCGTCCGCCTCGAACCGAATCACGTCCGAGTACAGCGTCGCCGTGAAGCCAACGCCACCTCGGTCCGCCAACGCCACACACGTCACAAACACCGCGACCATGAGCAACGCCGCACCCACACTCCACCCCACTACCCTACACCGCCTCCATCCTTTCATCTGCGTCACCTCCTGATTCTGTTTGGAACCTAGCGGCACGTTCTTCCACTTCGCTTCCGTTTCGCTTCCGTTTCGCTTCCGCGGGGCCCGTGTGGTAGAGTCGATGGGTGTTTACGGCAGAATGAGGTGTGTTGTGGCATCTAATGGGAACGTGGCGCTTCGAATCCGGTTGCTGGGCCGCTTCGCCGCGGAGGTGGGAGGCGAGTCTCTCCTGCCAAACGCCTGGCCGCGACGCAAGACGCTGACGCTGCTCAAATTCCTGCTCACCGAGCCCGAACGCGTGTTCTCGCTCGATCAGTTGATCGAGGCCGTCCTGCCCAGCGCCGACCCGTCCCGCGCGACGTCAAACCTCCACGCCCGCATCAGCGAGCTTCGGCGTGTTCTCGAGCCGGATCTCAGGAAGGGCTCGGACTCTCGCTTCGTCGTGCGAAGCGGCGAGGGGTACTCGTTCCATGCAGATGCAGGCTGCTGGATCGATGCGATCGCGTTCGAGGTTCGCCTCAGAGAGGCACATGCTTTCGCGGAGTGCAGGCAGTGGGCCGAGGCGGTCGAGGCGTTCGACGAGGTGCTAGCGCTGTATCGAGGTGACTTCCTCTGCGAGGACTTGTATGAGGAGTGGACGAGTCGGCCGCGAGAGCGCTTCTCGGAGGAGTTCGTCGGAGGGCTCGTGCGGCTCGGCGCCTGCTACGCGGAGTTGGGTCGGATGCGACAGGCGATCTCGAGCTGCCGGCGTGCCCTGGAGGTCATGCCGTATCATGAGAACGCGGTCGCGCAGCTGATGACGTACTACGCGAGAACGGGGGATCGAGGTAAGGCTCTTGCCTCCTACGATGCGGCCGCCGACCGGCTCCGAGACCAGCTCGATGTCGAACCCTCCGCAGATCTTCAAGGACTCCGGAATTCGATCGCGCACCAGCCGGTGGCTGAGTCCCTTCTTGCCTGCGACCCGCGCCGTGTCGCGGTCATCCCGCTGGTCACCGTCGGCGTGGATCCGTCAAACGAAGCCCTCGCCGATGGCATGACCGAGGAGCTGATCTACGCGCTGTCGAACGTCGCGGGGCTCGAGGTGATCGCGCAGACCACGGTGCTGAAGTACAAGGGCTCCGGAAAGAGCGTCGCCGAAATCGGAAGCGAACTGCGTGTGGGCACGGTGTTGGAGGGAAGCGTGCAGCGGGCGCAGGATCGAGCCCGCGTCTTGATTCAGCTGATCGACGTCTCGCGAGAGGCCCACATCTGGTCGCAGCAGTACGATCGGCGCGTCGATGACGTACTACGGATCCAGGCGGACATCGCACGGCACACGGCCGCGGTACTCCGGGTTCGGTTGCTCCCCAAGGAAGAGCGGACCCTCGATGAAGACGCGCTGCTGGACCGGAGAGCGCAGGCGGCCTACATCAAGGGGCGGCAGATGCTCGGGAAGCGAGCGCCGGAAGCGTGTCGAGAGGCGATCGGTTGCTTCGAGAGGGTTCTCGCCATCGCGCCTCACCACACGCGAGGCCTCATGGGACTGGCCGACGCCTACGTTTCGCTGGTCGACTTCGAATCGGCAGCGGAGTGCTACGAGAAGGCAATGCACTACGCGCAGGAGGCGCTGGCGATCGATCCGAGCTGTGCGGAGGCCCACGCGATGCGCGGACGCGTGCTCTTCCTTTATCGAGGTGACATCGCGGCGGCAGAGCAGGCATTCGTCCTGGCCATCGATGCGAATCCCAATTTCGCGGTCGCCCACGCGTTGTATGCGGGATTGCTCGAGCACACCGGCCGACTGGCGGCGGCGTGCGAGCGGAGCGAGATCGCCCTGTCCCTCGATCCGTTGTCCGGGCCGCTCGTCCTCAGCCACGCGCAGAGCCTGCACGCGGCCGGCCGGATCGCCGAGGCCGTAGACCAGTATCGGAGAGCAATCGAGATCGATCCGCATCTGGAGAACGCCTGGTGGGGGCTGTGGTACTCTCTCGCCGCAGCGTGGGACTGGGACCGGGCCGAGGCAATCACGCGGCACACCGTGGACGAGCATCCCGAGAACCCGTTTGCGTACGTGAATCTCGCGACCTGCGTGATGTGCCGCGGTCGGCTGGAGGAGGGCCTCTCGGTGATCCACAAGGCGCTCGCAGTGGCCGGCGCCGCGGAGCGCACGTCGATCCTGTTCCACGCCGGCGCCTGCCACTACTTCGCGCGTGAGTACGACGTGGCGATCGACTACCTCCGCGAGGTGTTGGAGCGGAATCCGCGCTGGATCTCCGCCTATAGCATGATCGCGAAGTGCCGCATCCAGCAGGAGCGGTACGACGAAGCGCTCGAGGAGCTCGCGGCGGTCGAGAGCACATACGGCGGTGCGATTCCGTTCTGGCAAACGCATGTCCACATGGACCGCGGCCGAATCTACGCGAAGACGGGACAGACCGAAAGAGCCGAGCGGGAACTCAAGACACTGATGGAGAGCCCGGGGCGCCAGAACTACCGCGTCGCGGTGTCGGGCCTCCTACGTGCGCTCGGCAGGATCGAGGAGTCGATGGACTGGGCCGAGGACGCTGCGACAGCTCGAGAGCCCCACATCGCCGCGCTGCTGAAGGCGCCGGAACTCGATGCGGTCCGTGAGCATCCTCGGTTCCTGGCGTTGCTGAAGCGCGTCGGGCTGTCGGATTGATCGAGAGGGCAGCTGTGGCGAAGAATGTGCGCGGACGCCAGCCGGAGGTTGGTGAAACCTCGTGATCCGAAGAACCGGACGCAGCTCTCTTGAGATCCACGCCCTCGGACCCTTTGAGGCCCTCCGAGGTGGAGACCGCATCCCCGACGCTGCGTGGCCCCGTCGCAAGACGCAGGAGATCCTGAAGCTCCTTCTGACGGAACCGGGAGCGACCTTCACCGTGGATCAGATCATCGAGGCGCTCTTTCCCGACGCAAACCCGGAGCGCGCGGCGCGGAACGTCCAGGCCCGAGTCAGCGAGCTGCGCCGCGTCCTCGAACCGTGCCTCCAGAGGGGAGCCGAGTCCCGCTTCATTCGTCATGCCGGGCAAGGGTACGCATTCGCTCTTGACTCCGATGTGTGGATCGACACCACCGCATTCGCGGAACGTCTCGAGGAGGCCGGTGCGCTCGCCGATGCCGGTGAATGGGCGTCCGCCGTCGAAGCCTTCGAGGATGCCCTCGCTCTCTACCGCGGCGACTTCCTCGCCGAGGACCGCTACGCGGAATGGGCGGAGGAAACGCGCCGGGAGTACCGGGAGCAGAACCTCGATGGTCTGACCCGGCTCGCCGAGTGCTACGCCGATCTCGGCCGGCTACGTCAGGCCATCTCCTGCTGCCAGCGAGTCCTCGGCATCGATCCATGCCGAGAGACCGTCATTCGGCTGCTGATGGAATACCACAGCAGGATCGGGCAGCGCTCCAAGGCCTTCGACACGTTCGATGAAGGCACTCAGGCCCTGCAAGAGCATCTCGGTGTATCTCCTTCGGCCGAGACATCTGCTCTACGTGAATCGATCGCGCGGCAACCGCCAGTGGCGCCCTCACCTGCGGGCGATCCACGCCGCGTTGCAGTGATTCCGCTCGTGCCCGTCGGTGCCGAGATGTCGACCCAAGTGCTCGCGGATGGATTGACGGAGGAGCTGATCTATACGCTTTCCAAGGTCGCGGGACTGGAGGTCATCGCACAAACCTCCGTCTTGAAATACAAGGGAGTGTCCAAGAGCGCGGCCGAGATCGGTCAGGAGCTTCGTGTCGGCAGCTTGTTGGAGGGCAGTGTACAGAGAGTGAAGGACAAGGCGAGGATTCTCGTCCAGCTCATCGAAGTCGAGAACGAGACACATCTCTGGGCCGAGCAGTACGATCGTGAGATTGGTGATGTCCTGGCGATCCAGGGTGACATCGCACGAAATGCCGCTTCTGCGCTGGAGGTTAAGCTTCTCGCCAAGGAGGACAAGGCGATTCAGGGAGCAGGAGCCTCCAGCTCCGAGGCCCACACGTGGTACATGAAGGGGACCCGCTTCCTTGCAAGACGCACCTGTAACGGCTACCTGCAGGCGATCAAGTGCTTCGAGGAGGCAATCTCAATCGATCCGACTCACACGCGGTCACTTGCCGGGGTAGCCGATGCCTATTGGCAGATGGTAGGCTTTATCTCCGCAGCGGAAGGATACGAGAAGGCAAGGAAGTACGCGAGACAAGCACTTGCGCTCGATCCGATGTGCGCGGAAGCGCATGCGGCGCTTGGGCGAGTTGCATGGATACGAGACGGAGACATCCAGGAAGCCGAGAGGAGCTTCCTTCGTTCCTTGGAGATCAGCCCCAACTACGCGATTGCGCACAAGCTGCTTGCCAACTTCCTAGTACACACCGGCCGAGCCAAGGAAGCATGCCAGCGCAGCGAGATCGCGCTGTCACTGGACCCCCTGTCAGCGCCCCTCATCCTGACCTATGCTCAGAGCCTTCATCAGTCCGGTCGCTTGGTGGAGGCCGTGGATCAGTTTCAGAAGGCACTCGAAGTCAACCCGGAGCTGGAGGACGCGTGGTGGGGGTTGTGGTACAGCTTGGCCCTGCAATGGGACTGGGATCAGGCAGAGGCTGTCGCCCGCCGATGCGTCGAGACGTATCCCGATAGCCCCTATGCCCATGTGAATCTGTCGCAATGCATCAAGTGCACAGGCCGCTCGGAAGAGGCCTTGGGCGAGATCCGCGAGGCGTTGCGCGTTGCAGGCGACCCCGTGCCTTTGTTTGTGCTCGTTCATGCCGGGTACGCGTACTACTTCGCACGCCAGTTCGACAAGGCGATTGGGTACCTGCGACAAGCCCTTGACGTCCATCCCTCTCTCAACTACGCGCACAACGCGATCGCCAAGTGCTATATCGGGCAAGGACGCTACGATGAGGCGCTCGGAGAGCTCGACGCCGCCGAACGCATGTACGGCGGAGCGGACGCAATGTGGAACACGCAAATCCACATGGATCGCGGCAGAGTCTACGCCGCTCGTGGCGAGATGGAGAGAGTGAACACCGAACTCTCGGCCCTCATGCGCAGTTCCGGGAAGAGCAACAGGCGCTTCGCCATCTCTGTGCTCCTTTTCGCACTCGGGAGAACTGAAGAAGCGATGGACTGGCTGGAAGCCGCGGCGACGGCCCACGAGCACTTCGTCATCATCCTGGGAGTGCTTCCGGAATGCGACCCAATGAGATCCCACCCCCGATTCCAGGCGCTGCTTGGGCGCATAGGACTGATCGACTGAGCAGCCAGGAGTTTCTCTCCAGCAAGCCCCGCCTCGGTGAGGCCATGGTGGACGCAGTCAGGGGCAACAGGCAACACAGCTCACGGTGATGGTTACAGGGTTTGGGCTCTGAATCCTTGGGGGCGCGCAGGGGGCAGGTAAGGCGAGTCCCTCTGCTTCCACTCGCCGCTTTTCCAGCACCATTCCCATTGCAGAGCCCCCTTCGATCCGCCAGAATCAGCCAAGACTTCATCGCAAGGCGGGTGGCGACATGCTGCACGGAGAAGCCAATCAGCGTTTCGACGAGATCATCGACCGGCGGGACACCGAATCGATCAAGTGGAACTGCTTCGACGAGGACGTCCTGCCGATGTGGGTCGCGGACATGGACTTCCGCTGTCCGGACCCCGTCGTACGCGCTCTCCGGGACCGGGTCGAGCACGGCATCTTCGGCTACGCGAGCGAGCCTCCGGAGCTGCGCGGGATCCTGGTCGATCGGTTGAAGCGCCGGTTCGGCTGGTCGATCGAGCCCGAGTCGATCGTCTTCATCCCGAACGTCTACGTCGGCTTCCATCTCGCCGCCCACGCGGTGACGCAGCCGGGGGACGGCGTGTTGATCACGCCGCCGGTCTACTTCCCGATCCTGGCTGTGCCGGAGAACGTGCGGATTCGCGGACGGCTCAGCGAGATGCTCTGCAGCGACAAGGTGGGCTACACGGTTGACTTCGATGGGTTCGAGCGGGCGATCGACGGTCGCTCCCGCTTGTTCATCCTCTGCAACCCGCACAACCCGATCGGCCGCGTCTACGCTCGCGGCGAGCTGGAACGGCTGGCCGAGATCTGCGTCGAGCATGACCTGATCGTCTGCTCCGACGAGATCCACGCCGACTTCATCTACGACGGGCACGAGCACATCCCGATCGCGTCGGTCTCGCCGGAGATCGATCGACGGACGATCACGTTGATGTCCGGCGCGAAGTCGTTCAACGTCGCGGGCATCCCATTCGCGTTCGCCGTCATCTCCGACCCCGATCTGCGGAAGCGGTACGAGAGCGCCGGAATGGGTCTCGTTCCGCATCCCGGCATCTTCGGGATCACCGCCGCGATCGCGGCGTTTCGCGACGGAGACGCGTGGCTCGACGAACTCGTGGGCTACCTGCAGGGCAACCGAGACGTCGCCGCTGCGTTCGTCCGAGAGCGACTGCCCGGCGTCCGGATGGCGCCGCTCGAAGGGACGTACCTCGCGTGGCTCGATCTGCGAAGCGCGGGGATCGACGGGAGTCCACACGAGTTCCTTCTCGAGCACGGACGCCTCGCAACGGTCGACGGCGCCCTGTTCGGCCCGGGAGGCAAAGGGTTCGTGCGGCTGAACCTCGCCTGCCCCCGAGCGAGGCTCATCGAAGGCCTCGAGCGGATCGAGCGGACGCTCGGATCCGGATAGTCCCTTCTGCGGTCCGGAATCCGCGCCGCTCTCCCGAGCGGCAAATCCGCTACGGCTACCGCCATCCGCGTGCTACACGTCGCAACGGCTACCGAAGACCCGGATTTGCGTTGTATCCGTCTCGCCAGCGGCACCGTCGTGCGAGATGCTACAGAGACGGCCCGTCGGCAGTCTCTCGATGAAGGCCGCCCACTCCGCCGGTACAATCCGCGGCGTTCCCGAAAGGAGATCCGACCGATGATGGAAGCCGAGCTGCTCCGCGTCGAGAGCGTCAGCAAGACGTTCGAGTCGGTCCGCGCGGTGAACGACGTCTCGTTCTCGGTGGAACGCGGCGAGATCCTCGGATTCCTCGGCCCCAACGGCGCCGGAAAGACGACGACGATCCGGATGATTCTCGGGATCTTCCACCCCGACACGGGGACGATTCGCTGTGCGCTCGATGATGGCCAACACCACGCGCCGAAGGAGCGAACAGGCTACCTGCCCGAGGAGCGGGGGCTCTACAGCGACGCGAAGGTCCTCGACCTTCTCGTCTACTTCGGCGAGTTGAAGGGGCTGGCGCGGGGTGAAGCGCGGGCACGCGCCCAGGAATGGCTCGAGCGGTTCGACCTGCTCGATTGGGCGTCGAAGAAGGTCGAGAAGCTGTCGAAGGGGATGCAGCAGAAGGTCCAGTTCACCGCGGCGGTCCTCCATCGCCCCGACATCGTGGTGTTCGACGAGCCGTTCTCGGGGCTCGATCCGGTGAACCAGAACCTCCTGCGTGGGACCATCGCCGAGTTGAGAGAGGGCGGCGCGGCCGTGCTGTTGTCGTCGCATCGGATGAACCTCGTCGAGGAGCTGTGCGATCGGATCTTCCTCATCCACAACGGCCGGCGCGTCCTGTATGGGGACCTCGAACAGATCAAGCAAGCCCACGGCGAGCACGCGGTGAGGCTACGCTACGCGGGAGACGGCTCCGGCTTGGCCGACCTTGCCGGAGTCTCGGACCTTCGGCTGGAAGACGGACGCGCGACGTTCACCCTCGAACGTCATGTCAGTCCGGACCGGTTCGTGCGCAGCATCCCCGACTCGATCGAAATCCGGGCGCTGTCCGTCGACCGCCCTCCGCTTCATGACATCTTCGTGCGCACCATCGAAGGGAGGTCGCCGTGAGGCTCGGGAAGGTCATCCGCTGGGAGCTGACCCAGAGCATTCGCAGCAAGCAGTTCCTGATCATGACGATCCTGATTCCGGCGATCATCGGCGTCGCCATCTTCGCCGTCACCTTGGCCATGGAGGGCGAGATTCAACGTCCGGCGGATCCGCCGCCGCCGGTCATCATCGGGATCTTCCTCGCGATCATCCTCTTCCTCGGTGCATTCATGTCGGGCGTGATGACGATGTACGGGGTCATGAAGGAGAAGCAGAGCCGCGTCGTCGAAATGATGATGTCGAGCGTCTCGGCGTGGGAGCTGATGTGCGGGAAGCTGATCGGGCTCGGCCTCGCCGGCCTGATCCAGGTCACGGTCTGGTCGGCGACCGCCTACTTCGTCGCGGGGCGCTTCTTCCCCGTCTCCCTCGCGTCCCTAACGCCAGTGCATTGGATCGCGTATCCGCTCTACTTCATCCTCGGGTATCTGTTCATCGCATCGATCTTCGGAACCGTCGGGGCGTCGATCAAGGACATCCACTCCGGCGGGGCCGTCGGGCTCGCCGGAGTCATCCCCTACCTCCCGATGATGTTCACGGCGCTGATCGTCCAGCAGCCCGACTCGCTCTGGGTCCGCATCGCCGGCTTCATCCCGCCGTTCGTCCCCGGCGTGATGCTGCTGCGGATCGGGGCGACGCCGCTGGCGTCCGAGGGAACGAAGTTCGTACCGGCTTGGGAGATCGCGCTCAGCCTCGTCTCGCTCGCCCTCGGCACGTTCCTGCTGATGCGGTTCGCCACGAAGGTGTTCGAGGTCGGCATGCTGATGACCGGGAAGTCCGCGTCGCTCAGGGAGCTCTGGCGGTGGGGACGACATCGGATCTAGCTGAGGAGGCTGCATGGACCTCCAAGACTACTTCGAGCGCGGCCTGACCGCCAACGCGTACGCCCAACTCCTCGATCCCGATCAGCGCGATCTGCACGCTCTCTATCAGCGGCGGGCCGAGATCGGCCCCGGAGCAGTCGATCAACTCCGGGCCGCCGGAGCGATCCGCGTCCTTGTCATTACCGAGCCGTGGTGCGGTGACTCGCTCGCCATCTTCCCAACCATCGCGGAGCTCTGCCAACGTGCGGACGTCGAACTGCGCGTCGTGCGCAGGGACGAGCATCCCGGGCTGATCGATCGCTACCTCACAAACGGCGGCCGTGCGATCCCGATCGCGATCGTGCTCGATGAGGACTTCCGAGAGATCTCCCATTGGGGCCCTCGTCCCGGACCGGCGCAAGCGATTCTCGAGGAGCATCGCCAGCAAATCGCCTCGGGGACGGTTGAGAAGATCGCAGTCCATAAGAAGATCCGAGCCTTCTACGCCAAGGACCGCGGTCGAACAGTCGTTCAGGAACTGATCGCCGGGATCGCCGTGAATCCGCGCTAGGAAGCGCGCTTCCGCTCCTCGAGCAACTTGACGAACCGCTCGGCCGCTGCGAGATCGACGTTGTTCGCGTCAAGCGAGACCCGCTTCGTGCCCTTCAACGCGAGCACAATCCCATCTCGTTCGAACCGAACGTCGACGTCCCCCAGATCGTGCTCGATCCCCATGCCGGCGCGGGCGGCGGCCCATTCCATGACACTGGGAAGAGTGCGGGCGACGCGCCTTCCGATCGCCCGTTTGAGCCTGCCGCCAAGCCCCGCCTCGCCTTCCCCGAGGGTCGCCAACTTGCCCTGTACCTCCTCAAGCTCTTCCAGGGCATGCTTGGCGAACTGGATGACGAGCTTGCCGTCGTCGGTCAGGATCAGTTCCATGTCGTCTCTGGTCGTGCTCAGCGCCGCGACCTCGTCCCGCCAGACGACCTCGTAAAGCCGCTGCTCGCCGAGCCCCTTCAACGATCGTTCTCCGAGATCGCGGAAGCTGCGACCGGCCTCCGAAAGGTCCGCGCGCTGCACGAGGGAAGAGGACACGACGATCTGACCGCCCTTGGCCACATCGGCGATCCGCTTGGCGAGGTTGACCGAGCTGCCGAACAGGTCGCCATCGGTCCGGATCGCCGTCCCCCAGGCCACGCCAATCCCCGCAGAGAGGCTCGTCTCCTCATCGCGGCAGTACTCCGCGCAGAGAGCATCCTGTAGGTCGATCGAGCACTCGACCGCCTGTACCGCATCGTCGAACGAGGTCATCACCCCGTCGCCGTAGGTCTTGAGGACGCGCCCGCCGTGGCCGCTCACGCGGCGATCGACGAGTTCGACGAACGAGCGGACGAGCCGGAACGCCTCCTCGTCTCCGCGTTGCGCGGTGAGGGCCGAGAACTCTCGCAGGTCGGAGAACTGGATCGCCAGCGGCTCGTCGTTCGGCATCGCTTCTCCTTTCGGGCAGATACTAGACGAGCGGGGCGGCCCACAACAAACGCGCCGCCCGGCCCCTGCACCGGGCGGCGCCTCGATTCGGTGCTATCGCTGGATGAACACCTTCCCTTTGTCGCCAAACGTGCTCTCCGTACCGGTTGCGAGGATCACGTAGACGTAGGCGCCGTTGGCGAGATGTTCCCCTTCGGCGGTCCGCCCGTCCCACGCGATCGCGAGGACGTTTTCCTCCTCGGCACGCCAGACGAGCCGGCCCGCAAGGTCGTAGACTGCCACCTCGAACGTCTCCGCCAGACCGGTCCCGACGAACCCGAATCGGGTCTCGGCGGTGAACGGCGACGGACCGGCGTAGAACCGCTCGACGGTGAACTCCGCTGCGACGATCACCACGGAGGCCGTGCTCGTATCGCCGGGATCGCTCGGATCGACGTACGTCGCGGTCACCGTGTCGCCGGCCGCGAACCCGAGGTCGAGCGGACCGGTGGTGAACGTTCCCGCGGCACCCGGAACCGGTACCAGATCGTACGCGGATCCGTCGATCGTCACTGCCTCGGCGAGCGCCCCTGCGTCGGCGATCGATAGATCGACCACCTGCACATAGATCGGATCGCCGACGACGTAGGCTGCAACAGCGTCACCGTCGGCATCGACGAACGACAGCGTCGATCCGGTCTCCAACGCACCGCCGCCGATCGCGACCTTGATCGAGGCCCAGGCGACATCGGAGTGGTTTGATGGATCGTGGTAGACGGCGAGGATCGTGTCGCCCGGAAGGACGCCGAGCGTCGGCACGCACTCGTATCGATCCACGAGGTCAATACACGTCGCGGAGACGAAGTCGCCGGAGTCGATCCCCGTTTCGAGCAGATCGATGACCGCCCACCGTCCATTGCGCGGGTTGAGGACGTACAGCATTGCCCACTGATCCGCTTGGACGCCGCGTTCCCCAAACACGTTGGTGTCGCCGAGCAGCGCGTTCACCAGGTGCTCCCCGTTGTCTTGGAACTCGCAGAGCGCCGCCGGCCGGTTCGCCGCGAAGTCCATCGGACCGAACGGAACGTTCTGCCGGCCGTCCCAGTACCCGTCGATCCGCTCGCGACGCTGCTGATCCTCGTCCTGATCCGGATCGATGACCTCGACGAACACGCAGTCGCTGTTGAGATAGCCGCTGACGCGGTTGCCCTGGCGATCGAGGAAGTACAGGGTCATCTGATTGCCGTCGTACACCTGTGTGTCGGCCACCTCGAACAGGGCGAACGACACGTCGTTCGCGACGCGGGCGGCCCGAATCTGCGGCGGGAACGCCGTCGCCTGGTTGATGTCGCCGAGCTGCGCGATCTCCGCGTCGGCGTAAATCACGTCGTTGTACCTCGCGAAGACCTTGTCCTCGTTGAACGCCTCGAGCTCCCAGTTGTCCAACCGGAGCGAGTACCCGCCGAGAAGAAGCGGATCGCCGATCCCGAGCGCGTCCCACACCGACGTCAGCCGCATCCCGATGTAGGTGAAGAAGACCGGGGAGTTGCTCGACAGCTCGTCGAGGACGAGCCACTCCGTATCGTCGATCTCGTGCGGATCGCAGACGTGAACGACGACCCTCTCCGGACAACATGGGTCGGTGTTCGCGTTCTCGTCGACGAGCTCGACGTAGACCGGATCCCGTCCTATCCAGAAGACCGACTCGTCACTGCTGCGGCCCGCATCGGTGAAGCGGAGCCGGCTGTGGTTCCTCTCGCCGATGTACGCCGTCGCGAGAGAGAAGTCGTCCTGGTCGTTCGGGTCGACGTAGTACGCGACAAGCACGTCCCGCACGTTCAGCGAGTTGAACCCGAGGTCGGTCAGGATGTCGTTGATCCAGAAGTGGAAGACCCCCGTATCCGCACCGGTCTCCTCGGCGTAGAACATCACCCGGGTGACGCCCGAGTTGCTCGCCGTGTCGAACGCGACGACGTTGTTGTCGGCGGCGATCGGGTAGTCGACGTAGTAGGTCCCCGCGAGGTTCGGCTGGTTGCTGCCGTCCAAAGCAAGATCGACGAAGACGTCCGCGCCCGCAGCAACATCGTAGTTTCGGTAGATTGAGTACCAGACGATCGGTTGATCGAGGACCGTGCCGGCCACGTCGGTGACGCCGCCGTACCGCTTCAGCGAGCAGAAGTCGTTCGCCGACGTCTGCCGCGGCGGGTTCCACGAACCCGGGTTCACAAGGATGAACACCGGGACGTACTCCACGGCGTTGCAGTTGAGGTTCTCGTCCGGATCGACGACCGTCACCAGCGCCGCTTCGTTGGCGTCGCGATAGACTTCCCGCCCCCACTCGACGGCCGATTTGTGGTCGGAGATCTTGCCAAGGCCGAGCGCAACGTCGGTCGGGTCGTTCTGATCGACGTAGAGGCCGGCCAGCGTGTCCATGTTCTCGAACCGCCCAAGCATGTAGTCCTCGCCGCCCGGCAGTGCGTTCGTCCCCGGCGGAAGCCAGGCGTCTCCGTTGCCAGGGGCAACATCGTAGCCTGGGATCTCGTTCCCGGGCGGGTTGACCGCATTGATGAACGCCTGCCCTTGGTCGACCCAGATCCGCTCGTCGCCGTTGTCGTCCCCGTTCGCGTCCGCGTACAGGTACCCGCCCCACTCGAAGTCGGTCGGGTCGACCCCCCCACCGGCCTGAACGGCGTACGGGCCGACGATGTGCGAATGGAGCCGGCCGTCGTCGCCGTAGTCGACGCGCGTTCCGATTTGGAACGGACGTTTGCTCACGAAGACGCCGGTGCTGTGGTTCGTTTCCTCCATGAAGTCCGCCCCGAGCCAGCCGGCCGTCAGCCCCGGCCAGTGCCCCTTGTGCGGAGCGTAGGCGGGCTCTCCGCGCAGGGCGTCTCCCAAACCGTCGTTGTCGGTATCGGCCCCGTTGGCGTCGAGGTAGCTCGTCCAGACAATGTGAGCGCCGGTCTTTGTGTCCATCACCTTGATGTCGGTCCAGAACTTGTCCCGCACATCACAGTCGATGTCCTCATCGGGATCGACGACGACAATCCAAATCTCGTCCCCCTCGTCCACCTTGGTGACGCGATTCTCGCCGTTCTTGTCGGTCGAGAAGTACATCTGCCCGTCGGACGCCCACGCTGCGGCGAACGAAGCTACGATGAACAAGAGGATGAGGCCTGCGGCGACAACCCATCTTGCTTTCACGATTCCCGTCCTTCTCTTGTGCCCACGATGATTCCTTAGCCACTCGCCTCTATCGCTTCAATGGAGGGACGTTCTCGGCGCCCCTCACCTCGGTTCCGTTGAAGGGCCCGCTTCCACACTCCCAACGTCAGCAAGACCCAGATCGCCACCGGCGCCGCTTCCCAGAGCACGCGCACGCCGATCTGCCACACATCGAGCGTCCGCGCGAAGAGCGGGCCGATCGCGCTCAGCCCGATCGCCGCGTAAGACAGCTCGACCGACACAACCAGATAGCCCGCGTGGATCAGCCACAATGCACCGATTCCGAGCCCCACTCGCCCGAGCCTTCGCCACGCTCCGAGCCCCGGCGTCGCGACGAGCAGCGCCAGCAGCGGGATGACAGCGAAGAACGTGTACCGATCGAACCAGGTGAACGGCGCGATCTCACCCGGACCGACGATCCGGTAGATCCAGATCTCCGCTCCCTGCACGTCGAGGACCGAGACGTTCGACGTCTCGAAGAGCCGAAACAGGGGGCCGGCCAGGCCACCGACTGCGGCAGCATACGCCGGCGCGAGGAACGACCAGAGCCCGACCAACGCGACCGTCACAGCAAGGAAGACCAACGCGAAGCGGAGGATCAGCCGGCTCAGCCGGGCGCGCGGGTTCATTTCATGCCCTCTTCGGCGCATGCGCCCACCTCCCCGCCCACAGGAGCCACAGCGCGACCGTGAAGACGATCAACACCGACTGCCAGACCAGCTGATGCGCCAGATCGAGGAACTCCGGCAGGTGCACGCCGATGTAGTACAGGCTCACGAGCCGGGCGACGTTCAGAAGGAAGATCCCCGCGATCCCAATCCCCGCACCGATCAGCTTGGAACGCCACCCGGTCGGGAACGCGATCACGGCGATCAGGAACAGGCCGGTCGAGAACAGGCCGGTGCACGCAGTCACGACACTGATCCCGAACCGCTCCGAGGAGACCGTGCTCCCGGCAACGGCCGTCCGGTGACCGAACAGGTTGAGAAGCCCGCTCGTGACCCGCGCGAGGCCACGTTGGACCCCGCTCATCACTGGTTCGCTAGCTCCCATCCAGATCAGAAGCGTCACCGCGCAGGCAACGGCCAGCGCTGTCCAGGCGGCTCGTCGGCCGCGTGGGCTCCTCAGGTATCGGATCCGGACATCGCGCATATCGATCTCGATCATCCCCTAGGCAGTGAGCACACGTCGCCGGATCCATCGCCAGGCGAACGCGATCGCGAGCAGACAAGCCAGAAGGATCACTCCCCACTCCGACAGTGTCGGAGCATCGATCGTCCCGGACAGCGGGATCGGCCCCTCCGGCTTCTCCTCAACGGTGAAGCAGGTCTCGTCGTCCTGCTCCGGTGTGTCGGGATCGTCGCTCGGCTCGATCTTCTCATACGTCCCGTCGCCGTCTCCGTCCCAGGTGGCGAACCCCTGGTTGCAGATCTCGGTGTCGTACTCCACGTCCGCACCGACCGTGACTCGATACGTGATCGTGACGCTTCCGCCAGCCGGGATCCCACCGTCCCACACCACGGTGTCCCCCTCGAACGCCGCCGTTCCCGACGTCGCACCGACGTACGTAGTGGGGCTGACGCCGGCTGGGAGCACGTCGGTAAACTCGTGTTCCGGGCCGTCCTCCATGTCGGCGCACCCCTCATTCCGCAGCGTCGCCTCGTAGCGGATCATGTCTCCTCGGTAGACGGGCCCCCCGTCGGTGTCGACATCCACTTTCTCGACTTCGATCAGCGGCTCGTTCGGACGGATCCAGAGGTCGGTTTCGATCGTCAGACAGTTGTTGTTCTCGTTCAGTTCGTTCACGTCGTTGCCGGTGTCCGCGCAAGCGACGATCCTGTAATCGCCGGGCAGAACGCCGGTCGTGTCCCAAACGAAGATCAGCACCGTGTACTCGCAGCCCGGAAGGCCGTCGACGTGCTGCGTGCCGATCAGCGTCGTCGTTCCGTTGTAGGTCACGGTCACGTCGAACGGTCCGGCGTCGCCGCAGCTCAGGTTGTCGATCGTCACGGTGATCGTGACTTCGCCACCCTCACAGACGTCGCCGGTCGTCTCCTGCACGGAGATCCCGCCGTTCGCCAACCCGGGCGTTCCATCCGGCGGGAGCCAAAGGTCCGGCAGCTTGGTGCACGGATCGTCAGCGAAACAGACCACCGGAAGAAGCGCGACGGCAGCGGCAATCGACAGAATCCTCCCCCATCTCTTCACCACCCGGCGTCGATCGAACAATCGCACCACTTCCTTTCGGCCCGAGGGCCGCAGACAGCTAGCTCCCCAGCGATCGGCTGGGCGGAATGACTCTTCGAGCCGTTCCGCTAGGATGTTATGCTTGTTACGTCCGCGAACAGGGGACCGGGGATTGAGCCGAGTGTGTTGTTCATCACACCCGGGCCGCCCACAGGTGCGGCCCGGATGTGACATGTGTCACGCTCGGATTCGGGGGAATCAACGGACGCAAGAGGGAAGCTGCACGCCATCGTCGCCGACCGAGTAGAATCTCGCGGTCAATCGGACTAGTGGCTCAATCATCGAAGGGGGAGGAATGGGCATCCCGATCTACCAGGTCGATGCGTTCACGAGCGAGCCGTTCAAGGGCAATCCGGCGGCGGTCTGCTTGCTCGACGGCCCTGCCGATGACGCGTGGATGCGGCGGGTCGCAGCGGAAATGAACCTCTCCGAGACCGCGTTTGCCGCACCGCGATCGGGCGGTGATTTCGATCTGCGCTGGTTCACCCCCGCGGTCGAGGTCGACCTGTGCGGCCATGCGACCCTCGCCACGGCCCACATCCTCTGGGAAACCTCGATCCTGTCGCCGAACGCGCGAGCCCGCTTCCATACCAAGTCCGGCGTGCTGACGGCCGCTCGGGTCGACGATCGAGTCGAGCTTGACTTCCCGGCGAATCCGCCCGCGCCGATCGAACCGCCGGACGGCCTGCTCGACGCCCTCGGCATCGCCGCGACCTACGTCGGGCGGACGCGCTTCGACTACCTCGTCGAGGTGGCTGACGCCGGCGCCGTCCGCGCCGCAGCACCCGACATCCGTCGCCTCAAGCGGCTCGACGTCCGCGGGGTGATGATCACTGCTGCGAGCGACGAGGACGCGTTCGACTTCGTATCACGCTTCTTCGCGCCCGGAGCCGGCGTCGACGAGGACCCGGTCACCGGGTCGGCCCACTGCGCCCTCACGCCGTACTGGGCGACGAAGCTGGGACGCGACGAACTCGTCGGGTATCAGGCCTCCGCCCGCGGCGGCATCGTCCGCTGCCGCGTGGTCGGCGACCGCGTTCGTCTCTCCGGCCACGCTGTGACCGTGCTGCGCGGCGAGCTCGTCGCCCTCTAGCCGCGCTGCGATGTGGACTTGTGCCCCAACAAGCCTGGTCCCGCTCGGACCGCTCGAGCCTTGGACAATTGCCTGGATGCAGGGATGGGCGATCGCCTCCGTCGAATGCAAGGCACTCGTCACACCGGCAGGCTGCGACGAGGCGCGAAAGAAACAGCGAACCAACGCGACGCTCCGCCCCATTCACAGCAGCGATCCCCGGCGCTACGCTGCGCTGTTCCTTCCGCTCGAAGGGACGGGAGGAGGTGCTCACAGTGCCCGCGAAGGCGAAGAAGGGGACGCAGAAGAAAGGAACGAAGAAGAAGTAGCGCGACGGACGACGGTGAGCCCCCGGCCATTCCCAGGCCGTGAGAGAGGAGACATCCATGCCGCGAGCAACCTGTCCAGCCTGTGGCAAGGGATTCCGAGTCGAAGAGGACGAGGCGGTCCTCTACGGCCGGGTCTACTGCCCCAACTGCGACGCTACGCTCGAGGTGATCGACGACGATCCCTTGATGCTGGAAGAAGTCGAGGAGTAGTCCTCGAGCTTCTTGGCAGTTCCCGCGGCCGATCCCAGCGATCGGCCGCGTTCTCGTTGGGCCCTACACGTGGCGGGCGGCGACGATCAGCTCGATTACGTCGGAAAGGTCCTCCGCGCGATCGGAGAGCCGCACGAGCCGCTGGATGAACCCCGAGATCTGGAGCTTGCGGGCGAGCTCGATCTCGAGCTCGAACAGTCGCTTGATCGCCAAACGCTCGAGATGGTCGACTTCCCCCTCGAGATGCTCGATCCGCTTGGTGTGCTCCAACGCCACGTCGACGTTACGGAAGAGGCTGGTAACCGCCAACTTGACTTCCGCAAACGCAAGGATCGATTGCTCACCGATTTTCGTGATCTCGGGCATGATCTCCGCCGGGACCTGAACCCGTTGAAGCAGGAGGTAGTCGAGGATCTCCTCGGCGGCATTTGCCAGACGATCGACCTGCTCGATGATTTGAAGGATGTCCCGCCGAGACGTAGGGAGCAGCGACCCGGTGAGCAGCTGCGCCTCGATTCGGCGGCGGGCGTCATCGGCCCTTCCTTCGGCGCGGTGGGTCGCCAGCGCTCGCTCATCGGCCGTCTCGAGATCTCCTTCGCGAAGGTAGGCGTCGAGCGATTGCGAGAACGACTCGAGCGTTGCATCGACGTGTCCGAGATGCTCCAAGACGAGCGCCTCGATCTCCTTCTGCCTCCGCCAGAACATGGGCCTCCTCGCGCGCAAGCGGGCTGCGTCCAGGGTACCGCCAAACAGGAGGAGCGACAACCGAGAACCCTGGGCGGGAAACCGCCCATCGGGTCAGCCCTCGAGCCAGTTCCGGGCGGAGTCGACGACCGCGTCGCATATCCGCGAAGCCGATCCGACGTAGTCGCACGGACGCAGAGCCCGGAGCCGCTCCTTCACGGTGTCCGAAACCGGGAGTTCGTCGATCAGCGGGGCGAGTCCGCCCGGGGCAAGCGGCTCCCCACGCGTCATGCCGCGGAGAAGCTCGTACGGATCGTCGACGCCCTCGGCACGCAGGATCGTTTGGATCGCTTCGGCCATGACCTCGGGCGTCGCGTCGACGGAACGACGAAGCGCCGCCTCATCGACGTCGATCCGGCCGAGGCCCGCGACCGTCTGGGAGATCGCCAGGTGGCTATGGGCGAGCGCCACGCCGATGTTCCGCTTCGCCGTCGTGTCCGATAGGTCGCGCTGCATCCGCGATCGCGTCAATTTGTCGGAGAGGGCGTAGAGCAGCGCATTGGAGATCGCCACGTTCCCTTCGCTGTTTTCGAACCGGATCGGATTCACCTTGTGCGGCATCGTCGACGAGCCGACCTCGCTGTCGACCGCCCGCTCGACCAGATCGCCGCGCGAGACGTACTCCCAGAGGTCCCGGTCCAAATCGCAGACGATGTTGTTGATCCTCGCGACGATCGCGAAGTACTCGGCGAGCGTGTCGTGATCCTCGATCTGCGTCGTGCACCGGTTCGGCTCGAGCCCGAGCGACCCCACGAACGCATCGGAGAACGCGATCCAGTCGTGCTCGGGAAACGCCACACGAAGCGCCGCGTGGGTTCCCGTCGCGCCTGTCAGCTTGCCGCGGAAGCGATGCGCCTTCAGCTGCGTCGCTTGCCGGAGGAGGCGGGAGAGGAAGACGGCCACCTCCTTGCCGAGTGTCGTCGGCGACGCCGGCTGCCCGTGGGTCCGCGCGGGAAAGGCGATCGACGTCCACGCCCCGGCGAGATCGGCGAGCGTTTCGATCAGCCGGCGGACGAGCGGCTGCTGCTGCTCGTCACGGAAGCGGGTCAGGAGGAGCCCGTAGGCAAGGTTGTTGACGTCGGCCGACGTCAGACCGAAGTGGATCCGATTCGGATCGATGAGATGAAGCCGCTCCCGTAAGTAGATCTCACATGCCTTGACATCGTGGTTGATCTCGCGGTCGATCGCGACGATCCGATCGAAGTCTTCATCGGAGAACGACGCCCTCGCCGCCTCGATCCGACCGCGCTCCTCGTCGGAGAGTGGCGAGAGCAGGTCGGTCCGGTCGAACGCCTCGAGGTAGGCGAGCTCAACTTCGCAGCGGGCCCTCATCAAGGCGAACTCGGAGAAGTACGCCGGCAGCTCCGCCAACCGCTCGCGGTACCGCCCATCGAGCGGAGAGATCTCACGCGCGTTCACCCTCGGCCTCCTAGGCGCTCCAGTTGGACAGGGAATCGGCTTCGCCCCACCCGAACTGGATCACGTCGTGGACCTTCCCCTCCCGGATGGAGAGAGCCGAAACGAGTTCCAGCTCGGCCTGCTCGTGCAGCTTCTCGATCGTCGCGCACCCGCATGAGGCCATCGCCGCCCGGATCTTCGTCGTCAGTTCCGGGAGGTTGTCCTTCAGTTTCCCGGCGTACTCGACGAACCCCTCCACCCCCTCGAGGAAGCCCGCTCCATCGTACCGAGCCGGGCTCCAGCCGCGCGCGCGCGCCGATCCCTCTCCCCAGTACGGCTTCATCACTCGGCCGCCGATCCGGATCTTCTCGGTCGGTGACTCGTCCATCCGGGCGAAGTAGCGTCCCATCATCACCGCATCGGCGCCGAGCGCGAGGGCGACCACGACGTCCTTCGAGTGGAGAACCCCGCCGTCCGCGATCAGCGGAACGTGAATCCCGGTCCTCTCTCGATACCGATCGCGCGCCTTGGCAACATTCATCACAGCCGTCGCCAGCCCGCGCCCGGTTCCTTTCTGTTCCTGCGTGATGCAGATCGACCCGCCGCCCATCCCGACCTTCACCGCGCCGGCGCCGGCGGCGACGAGGAAGTCGAACCCCTCCCCGGTGATCACGTTCCCGCCGATCACCGGGAGCGTCGGCGCCTCATGGCGCACCCATTCGATCGCCGCCTGTTGATAGCAGGAATGCCCGTCGGACGAGTCGATCCCCACAACATCGACCCCGGCTTCAACCAAGCCGGGGACCCGCTCGGCGTAGTCGCGGGTGTTGATCGCCGCCACGGCAAGGAGCCGCTTGCGCTTGTCGACGACCTGGTCCGGGTTGTCGAGGTGGTCCTCGATGTCCTTGCGGAAGACGAGCGACAGCAAGCGGTCGTCCTCGTCGACGATCGGAAGGACGGAGCGGTGCCCTTCGATCAACAGCGCGTTCGCCGCCTCGATATCGGTGATCCCGATTCCGACATCGAGCTGTTCCCTCGGGACCATTCGGTCGGCCGCCGGCAGCTCGCCGTGCGCCCGGACATCGTAGTCGCGCCGCGTGATCAATCCTAGGAGCCGGCCGCTTTCCGAAACAACCGGGAAGGTCGAGAAACCAGCCTCCTTGCGAAGCGCGTCGACGTCTCGGAGGAGGGCGTCCGGACGGATCGTCATCGGCTCGACGAACCCCGCCTTGTGCGACTTGATCCGGCGAACCATCGCAACCTGATCGTCGATCGGCTGGGAGCAGTAGATGAACGCGACACCGCCGAGCCTTGCGAGTTCGATCCCCATCCGCACGCCGGAGACCGACTGCATCGCCGCCGAAACGACCGGCGCCATCAGCATCACCGCACCATCGCGGTCCGGGCGTCGCACAAGCGGTGTCCGCAACGACACTCGATCGATCGCCGCGGCCTCCGTCGTGAGGCCGGGGAGCAGTCGAAACTCCGCCAGCGTTCTCGACGGCTCGATCCGCACGCTTCGCGCCATTGCGCCTCCTTCGGATCTCCCACGGTTCCTTTGTACCGAGCCGGCCTTCCCGGCGCAAACCGAGCCAGTCGCGTGAGGTCCGGCGAGACGTCGGGTACACTTCCCGGTCGATACGGCAATCGACACGACACGGAACGAGGCACACATGACCCACATCCTCGCGGTCGCGCTCGGCGGTGCGACGGGAAGCGTCCTTCGGTACCTGGCGTCCCGTGTGACGCCCGAGGGTTCCGCCGCCTTTCCATGGGGCACGGTCGCGATCAACGCCCTCGGGTGCGGGTTGCTCGGATTGTTCATCGGTCTGGCGGACTCGCGGTGGTCGGTTTCTCCCGAGATCCGTTCTCTCGTCTCCGTGGGACTTCTCGGCGGATTTACCACCTTCTCCGCCTTCGGTCATCAGACGGTAGCGCTCTGGCAGGGCGGCCGCGTGCTCTCCGCCGTTGGCAACGTCGCGCTCAGCGTCTGCTGCGGCCTTGTCGCAGCGTGGGGTGGCTGGCGCCTGGCCGATACCTTGTAGTCTCACTACTTGGGACAGTATCGGATATGCATCACTGTCATTTCCTGTTCTATTGACAGTGTTTACTAGCTTTTTACTTCTTTATCATCCCTTTTTCTACCATCTCAGAGATATCTGTTGACCTCCTCTGATGATACAGAATATAACGTGCGGTTCCGCTCTAGCTTGATCGCTTCCACGAATTCAGCTAGAATCAGCAAAGCTTCTGCCTATCAGTGGATGCCGCTCACATCGATCGGGACGGTCTCCAGCAAGGAGGAGCATGGTCGGCGAAACGTCAGCGAACGACCCAGTCGGAGCCGTCCTCGTCGTGGGAGCGGGCATCGGGGGGATGCAAGCGGCCCTGGATTTGGCGAACGCCGGGTTCAAAGCGTACCTGCTCGAGCGGCAGCCAGCCATCGGCGGCGTCATGGCACAGCTCGACAAGACGTTCCCGACCAACGACTGCGCGATGTGCACGCTCGCACCTCGACTCGTTGAGGTCGGGCGGCATGAGGACATCGAGCTGATCACCCTCGGCGAACTCGAGTCGATCGAAGGCGAAGCCGGCCGCTTCACCGCGCGGATCCGCACGCGCCCGCGCTATGTCGACCTGGAGAAGTGCACCGGCTGCGGCGACTGCGAGGAGTCCTGTCCCGTCCTCACGGCAAACGAGTTCGACGCAGGGCTCTCGGAACGGAAGGCGATCTACCGACCGTACGCACAGGCGTACCCCAACGCGTTCGCGATCGACAAGCGCCTCCATCCGCCGTGCCGGAGCCACTGCCCCGCCGGGGTCAACGTACAGGGGTTCGTCGCGCTCCTCGCCGAGGGAAAGTTCGACGAGGCGCTCGAGCTGTATCGACAGCGCAACCCGTTTCCCGCAACGTGTGGGAGGATCTGCGATCACCCGTGCCAGGCTGCGTGCAACCGAGAGCAGCTCGATGAGGCGGTCGCAATCCGAGACCTACACCGCTTCCTCGCCGACCGGGAGATCGAGGCCGCGCGCCAGGGGCGCGCTCCTGCTGCGCCGGACGTGCCGACCGTCGACGGCGTCGAGATCCCGCAGCGGGGCGCCGGGCGGTGCGTCGCGATCGTCGGTGCCGGCCCCGCGGGCCTCACCTGTGCGTGGGATCTCGCGAACATGGCCTACACGCCGGTCGTGTTCGAGGCGCTCGACGTGGCCGGTGGGATGTTGCGGGTCGGCGTCCCCCGCTACCGCTTGCCGATGGAGGTCCTCGATTACGAGATCGAGGCAATCGTCCAGGCCGGCGTCGAGATCCGGCTCGGAACGCCGGTTGGCCCGGACCTCACGCTGAACGACCTGTTCGACCAGGGATTCGAGGCGATCTTCATCGCTATCGGGACACACAAGAGCCGCGAGCTCGGGATCGACGGCGAGGACATGGAGGGGGTGATGCACGGGACCGGCTTCTTGCGTCGCGTTAAGATGATGGAGCCGACCGACATCGCCGAGAAGGCCGTTGTCGTAATCGGCGGCGGAAACGCAGCGATCGACTCGGCCCGTACGTCGCTTCGGCTCGGCGCGAGGCGGGTCACGATCCTCTACCGCCGATCGCGCGACGAGCTTCCCGCCCGCGAGGACGAGATCCGGGCGTGCGAGGAGGAGGGGATCGAGTTCCGCTTTCTCGGCGCTCCGACGCGGATCCTCGGCGTTGGTGGACGGGTCGGTGCGCTAGAGTGCGTCCGCATGGAACTCGGTGAGGCCGATGCATCGGGCCGCCGTCGCCCTCGCCCGATCGAGGATTCGAAGTTCTTCCTCGAAGCCGAGATCGTTATCCCCGCGATCAGCCAGGACGTCGACAATGGCGTCCTCGAAGGATTGAAGGCCGTCCAGGTGACCGACACCGGGCTCGTTCCGGTGACAGGGACGGATCTCAAGGGCGTTCGCGGGTTCACCGACCTGCTGAGCGCCGTCAACGCGGGAGAGCCGGTCGATCTCGGCGAGACGGTGATCGTCATCGGCGGCGGAGACGTGGCGATCGACGTCGCGCGCACCGTCGTTCGCCTCGGGACGAAGGACGTTCACCTCGCCTGTCTGGAATCGGCGGCGGAGATGCCTGCGAATGCCGACGAGATCCGGGCTGCCGAGGAGGAGGGTCTGTCGATCCACCACCGCCTTTCCCCCAAGCGGATCGTCGGGGACGATGGGCACGCGACCGGCGTCGAGTTCCGGGAGTGCCTGTCCGTGTTCGACGAGGCCGGGCGGTTCAGCCCGGTCGTCCGCCCCGACTCGGAGCAGGTCATGACGGCCGATTCGGTGGTCGTCGCCGTCGGCCAGGCGGTGGACTGGGATCTCCTCTCGGCGGCCGACGGGCTGCTGGAAACCCGCGCGGGGTTCCTGCGCATCGATCCGAACACCATGGCGACGAACGTGAAGCGGATCTTCGCCGGCGGCGACGTCGTGTCCGGCCCGGACGTCGCGGTGCAAGCGATCGTCGCCGGCCACCGCGCGGCGACGTCGATCGATCGATTTCTCAACGGTGAGGACCTCCGAGGCGAGGAGGACGCGACATCGACCACGCTCGCACCGGAGGATCTTGCTCCCGTCCCGCCGGGCCGGCACGACCTGGAGCGGAGGGTTCACGCCCGCGTGCTCTCCGTCGCCGATCGGATCAAGGACTTCTCCGAGGTCGAGCTCGGCTACACCGAGGAGGAGGCGATCGCGGAGGCGAAGCGCTGCCTGCACTGCACGGTCTGCTCGGAATGCCGCGAGTGCGAGAAGACGTGTGGCGCCGGCGCGATCGACCACGCGCAGGTCGGGCAGCTCGTCGAGCTGAACGTGGGCGCGGTCGTCCTGGCGCCGGGGTTCGAGCCGTACGACCCCGATCGACGCGTCGAACTCGACTCGGCGCGACTCGCCGACGTCGTCACGAGCGTCCAGTTCGAGCGGATTCTCTCCTCGACCGGGCCGACCGGCGGCCACGTCCTCAGACCGTCCGACGGGAGACCGCCGGAGCGGATCGCGTTCATCCAATGCGTCGGCTCGCGGGACGAGGAGCACGACTACTGCTCGTCCGTCTGCTGCATGTACGCGACGAAGGAAGCGATCATCGCCAAGGAGCACGCCGGCGACAACCTGAGGTGCACGATTTTCTACATGGACATGCGCGCGTTCGGCAAGGGGTTCGACGCCTACTACGAGCGGGCGGTCGAGCTCGGGGTCGAGTACGTTCGCTGCCGGCCGGGCGCGGTCGAACTCGCAGCCGACGGTGGCGGGTACCGGATCCGCTACGAGAGGGAGGCCGGCGGGTTCGCGGCCGAGGAGTTCGATCTCATCGTCCTTTCGACCGGCCTCGAGGCGCCCCGCAGCGCTGAGGCACTCGCCGATCGGCTCGGAATCCGGCTCACCGCCGATCGGTTCGCGGCAACTTCGTCGGTCGGGCCGGTGGCAAGCTCGCGGGATGGGGTCTTCGTTTGCGGACCGTTCGTCGAGCCGAAAGACATCCCCGAGACCGTCGTCGAGGCGAGCGCGGCCGCCGCCTGCGCGATGAGCCTCCTCGCGGACGCCCGCGGATCGCTCATCGCCGGGCGGGAGTACCCCGGGGAACGGGACGTCTCAGGCGAAGAGCCGCGCGTCGGCGTGTTCGTCTGCCACTGCGGCCGGAATATCGGTGGAGTCGTCGACGTGCCTTCGGTGGCGGAGTATGCTCGTGGACTTCCGAACGTCGCCTACGCCGAGGAGAACCTCTACACTTGCTCAAGCGACACGCAGGCCAAGATCCGCGAGAAGATCGCGGAACACGCGCTCAATCGCGTGGTCGTCGCGTCGTGCACACCACGCACCCACGAGCCGCTGTTCCGCAACACGCTTCGGGAAGCGGGCCTGAACCCGTACCTGTTCGAGATGGCGAACATCCGCGACCAGTGCTCGTGGGTCCACATGCGCGAGGCCGAGGCGGCGACGCAGAAGGCACGGGACCTCGTCCGGATGGCCGTCGCCAGGGCGAGCCTCCTCGAGCCGCTCGAGCGGCGGTTCATTTCCGTCAACCCCGACGCTCTGGTGGTTGGCGGCGGCGTGAGCGGACTGACGGCCGCGCTGAACCTGGCCGACCAGGGACTCCGAGTTCATCTCGTCGAAAAGGAGGCCGACCTCGGTGGGAACTTCCGTCACGTCCGGTCGCTTCCCGACGTCCCGTCTCCGCAGGCGTGGCTCGACGACTTGATCCAGCGGGCCGTGGCGCACCCGAACGTGACGGTTCATACGTCGAGCCGGCTCGCGGCGGTCGAAGGATCGGTTGGTGGCTTCACGTCGACACTTGAGTCCGGCGGCGGTGCGACGACGATCGACCACGGTGCCGCGATCGTAGCGATCGGGGCTCGCCCCCTCGAGCCGACGGAGTACCTCTACGGTTCGGATCCGCGCGTACTCACGCAGCGGGAATACGAGGCGAAGCTCGACAGGGGGGAGGACGTCGGCAAGCGGGTCGTGATGATCCAGTGCGTCGGAAGCCGCGATGAGGATCACCCGTACTGCAGCCGCGTCTGCTGCGCCCAGGCGATGAAGAACGCGCTGCGGACCGTGGAGCGCGTCCCGACCGCTCAGGTAACGATGATCTACCGTGACGTCCGGACGTACGGCCTGCAGGAGAAGCTGTACACCGAGGCACGTGCCGCCGGGATCCGGTTCATCCGCTACGAGCCCGACTCGAAGCCCGAGGTCGAAAGCACGGAGTCCGGGATCGCGGTCCGCGCCGCCGATCCGGTCCTCGGCCGAACCGTCTTGCTCGTAGCGGACACCGTGGTGCTCGCGCCGGCAATCGTCCCGCCGGAGGACGCCGAGAGGATCGCTCAGATGTTCAAGGTGCCGCTGACATCGGACGGCTTCTTCCTCGAAGCGCACATGAAGCTGAGGCCGATCGATTTCGCCACCGACGGGGTGTTTCTCTGCGGGCTGGCGCACGCTCCGAAGGGAGTCAGGGAGAGCCTGGCGCAGGCCATGGGGACCGCGGCGCGCGCAGCGACGCTGCTGTCAAGAGACAGGTTGGAGCTGGAAGCGACGATCAGCGAGGTCATCGACGCAAACTGCGACGGCTGCGCGTACTGCATCGACCCGTGTCCGTACAACGCGCTGACGCTGATCGAGTACGTTCGCGGCGACCAGATCAAAAAGACGGTGCAAACGAACCCGGCGCTGTGCAAGGGGTGCGGTGTCTGCATGGCGACCTGTCCGAAGGAAGGGATCTTCGTGCGCAACTACCGCCCCGCGCACCTGGCGGCGATGGTCGAGGCCGCCCTGGAGGTCGGCTGAGCGATGACCGAGACGAACGGCTTCGAGCCCAAGATCATCGCGTTCTGCTGCAACTGGTGCTCGTACGCGGGTGCCGACCTCGCAGGGACGTCGCGCCTCCAGTACCCGCCGAACGTGCGGATCATCCGCGTGATGTGCAGCGGAATGGTGCACCCCAATCTGATCATCGACGCGCTGACCAAGGGCGCCGACGGGGTGATCCTGTGTGGGTGCCATCCGGGCGACTGCCACTACCTCGAGGGGAATCTGAAGGCGGAGAAGCGCGCCGAGGCACTCGAGCTTCTCCTCGAGGACTTCGGGCTGGAGCCGGAGCGCTTCCGGTTGGAGTGGATCTCCGCATCGGAGGGATCCCGGTTCGCTCAGGTCATGCGCGAGACGGTCGACACGATCCGGGAGCTCGGGCCGAGCCCGTACGCGATGTAGCGAGAGGAACGATGGAAGAGGCGATCTGGATCGACGGAGACAAGTACATGTGGGACGGCGGAACCTATGCGACGCGTGAGGAGGCCGACGCCCAAGCGACGACGTACGCGAAGGATGGGTTCGAGACGCAGGTTATCGAGGCCGAAGCGGCGTTCGCGGTCTACACCCGGCGCGTGGTGACCGAGATCGTCCTCGACGGCGAAGCCCCGCTCTAGGGAGGGGCGGCCCGCTGCGGCGGGGATCGATAGGAGGTGGGCAATGGCTGTGAAGGTCGCGGAGGAATGGCTGAACATCTGCGGCGGGTGTGAAGTCTCGATTCTCGACATCGGTGAGCCGCTCCTCGAGCTGCTTCCGAGCCTCGAGTTCGTCCACATGCCGGTGCTGATGGACCACAAGTACTACGGACAGACCGGCGAACTGACGGAGCTGACGATCCCCGACGCCGACGTCGGGATGATCTCCGGCGGGGTCCGCAACGAGAAGGAGAAGCACGTCACCGAAGAGATGCGGAAGCGGTGCGATACGCTGGTCGCGCTCGGATCGTGCGCCTGCTACGGTGGGATCCCGGCGATGGCGAACATGTACACGCTCGACGCCCTGCACGAGAAGGTCTACCGCGATTCGGCCACGACGACCGCAGGAGAGACACCGTCGGATAACCTCCCACCGCTGCTCGACCGAGTTTACGCGGTCGACGAGGTCGTGGCCGTCGACGCATACATCCCCGGCTGTCCGATGAACCCGGCGATGATCGTCGATGCATTGACGTCGCTTCTCGAGGGGAAGCCGTTCGAGCTCGCCGAGCGAAGCGTCTGCGACGATTGCCCAATGAAGCGCGAGAAGAAGGCGGGCGGCGGCCAGGTCAAGCGCCCGCTCGAGGACGCGCAGTTCGACCGGGAAGGGCCCTGGGAGAACTCCCGCTGTCTGATGGAGCAAGGCTACCTCTGTCTCGGGCCGGTCACCCGGTCGGGGTGCGCCACGGCGCAGGAGGAGGGCGGGCCGCCCGTTCCCCGGTGCATCCAGGGGTACATGCCGTGCCGTGGCTGTTTCGGACCGATCCGGGCGAAGGCAAACCCGCTCGTCGATATGATGGGCGCCCTGTCGTCGATCGGGTTGGACGCCAAGCAGGTGATCGACCGACGCGCGCTGCTGAACCGCTACATCGGCGCACAGAACCGCCTCCGACCGCTGCCGCAGCGACCGGGGCGATAAGGAGGGATGAAGCGTGAGCAAGACCATCACCATCGCGCCGGTCAGCCGGATCGAGGGCCACGCCAAGGTGACGATTCAACTCGATGACGCAGGCAACGTCGCCGATACGCAGGTTAACGTCGTCGAGCTGCGCGGCTTCGAGAAGTTCTGCGTCGGCCGACCGGTCGAAGAGCTGCCGCGGATCGTCACCAGCATCTGCGGCGTATGCCCGTGGCACCACCACCTCGCGTCGGCAAAGGCGAACGATGCCGTCTTCGGCGTCACGCCGCCGCCGACCGGGACGAAGCTCCGAGACCTGTCCCAGAGCATCGCGTACTGCTCCGACAAGATCCTGCACTTCTTCTTCCTCGCCGGGCCCGATCTGGTCATGGGACCCGATGCGGACTACTCGGTGCGAAATATCCTCGGCGTGATCGGCGCCGATCCGGAACTGGGTCGAAAAGTCGTCCGCGCACGGCACCTGGGAACGCAGATGCTCGGGATCGTCTCCGGGAAGTCAATCCATCCGGTCACCGCGGTGCCCGGCGGGTTCAGCAAGCCGCTGACCGAGGCGGAGCGCGCGAAGATGCTGCCGATGGCGGAAGAGGTTCTCGAGTTCGCTCGATTCGCGATCGCGTTCGCCAAGGAGACCCTGTTCCCGAAGTACGTCGACGAGATCGAGACGCTCGGGGTCATCGAGACGGGCTTCCTCGGCACGGTCACCGCCAACGGGACGCTGAACGTCTACGATGGAGTGCTGCGGCTGATGAAGGCCGACGGCAGCTACGAGGAGTTCTCCGCCTCGCAGTACGCCGACTTCATCGCCGAGCACATCGAACCATGGTCGTACCTGAAGTTCCCGTATGCCAAGAAGTGGGGCCCCTTCAGCATGGACCTCGACTCGCCGTCGGGGATCTACCGAACGAACGCCCTCGCCCGGATCAACGTCGCCGACAGGATGGCGACCCCGTTGGCACAGGCGGAATTCGAGGAGTTCCGCGACCGCTACGGCCGCCCGGCCCAGCAGACGCTGTTGTACAACTACGCGCGCCTGGTCGAGCTGGTGTACAACGCCGAGCACGTGATCGAGCTGCTGCGCGATCCCGAGATCACCGGGAGGGAGACGCGCGTGCCTGTGACGCCCCGCGCCGCGCGCGGAATCGGCTGCGTCGAGGCGCCGCGCGGCACGCTGATCCACGAGTACGAGACCGACGACGACGGCCTCGTGACCAACGTCAACCTGATCGTCGGCACGACGCACAACAACGCGCCGATCAACATGTCGGTGCGGCAGGCCGCCACGAGCCTGATCCACGAAGGAAGTTACGATCAGGGGACGCTGAATCGAATCGAAATGGCGATCCGGGCGTACGATCCGTGCCTGTCGTGCGCGACGCACAAATTGGACGGTACGCTTCCGGTGAGAGTCGACATCCTCGACAGTGCGGGGGAGCGGGTCGCGCGCCTGACGAACACGGCCTAGGCCGGCGCGAAGGAGAGAGGACGATCGGATGAGAGAAGCACGGCCCGACGAGATCCTTCCCGACCATTGCGCCAAGGATCTTGTGGTTCTCTGTTGCGGTAACATGCTATTCGGCGACGATGGGTTCGGTCCGGCGGTCGCCGCGCGACTCAACGCCGAGCCGATTCCGGAGTGGGCAGCGGTGATCGACGCGGGAACCGGCGTCCGCGAGCTGCTGTTCGACATGGTCCTCAGCGAGCGTCGGCCGCGGCTCGTCGTCGTCGTGGACGCCGTCGACCTCGGCCGGCAGCCCGGCAGCGTGTTCGAGATTCCGCTCGAACGGATCCCGCGGCTTGAGGTCTCCGAATTCTCGGTCCATCAGGCCCCGACATCGAACCTCCTCAAGGAACTCGAGGACCAAGGCGGCGTCCGCGTTGTCGTGATCGTCTGCCAAGTCGCCGGGATGCCCGAGGAGATGACGGAAGCGATGTCGCCCGCGGTCAGGGACGCGATCGGGCGGGCGGCGAAGACGATCGCCGACCGGTTTCTGCGCGAGCCGGCGAGCGCGCGGTCGCCGTGAAGGGGTGAGCAAGATGCCCGAAGGTGTGGAGGCTCTGGAGATCAGCCGACTCGATCCGACGTTCTGCGACGAACTGGCGTCTCAGCCCGGCGGCGAGCACATCCGCCGATGCTTCGCGTGCGGGACCTGCGTCGCCGGCTGTCCGGTCAGCGAGGTGGCTCCCGCGTACAGCCCGCGCAAGATCGTCCGCCAGATCCTGTTCGGGATGCGGGAGGAGGTCCTCTCCTCGCCGCTGATCTGGTACTGCCTTGCCTGCTACCGGTGCACGGCGCGCTGCCCGCAGGGCGTCAACTTCACCGACGTGATGCGCGCGCTCCGCTACATGGCGCTCAAGGGGAACCACGCGCCGCCCGACGTGCTCGCGAAGGTGGCGAAGATCGATCGCGAGCTGCAGGAAGAGCGGGCGAAGCGGATCGAGTCCGCCTTCCAACAGGAGCTGGCCGCGTTCGTCGCACGTCGAGCGGCAGCGCAACCGGAGGACCCGCCGAAGCGCCAGAGCCGCGGCGAGGGCACGAGCGACGAAGAGGCGATCGATGGCCAGTGACGTTAAGACGTTCAGCGACCTGATCGTGGAGGTCCAGGAACGAGGGATCTGCGGCAAATGCGGCGGCTGCGCGTCGTTCTGCTCGGCGGGGGAGTACAACGCACTGACTCTCGACGCCGACGGATCGCCGAAGTACGCCGACGAGGAGCGCTGTCTGAAGTGCGGCATCTGCTACTTGATTTGCCCCCAGATCCCGGTGCTCGACGCCGAGCTTCGCGAACGGCACGGCTGGATCGCGCCGATCGGCCCGGTGCGCAGGATGGCGTCGGCCGCCGCAGCGGACGACGCGGTGCGGGCCGCCGGGACGGACGGCGGCCTCGTGACCGCAATGCTCGTTCATGCGCTGTAGAAGCACATCATCCAGGCAGCTGTCGTGTCCCGCGAAACCGACACGTTCGGCCGCGAGGTACTGGTCGCAACGACGCCGGAAGAAATCGTTCAGGCGGCCGGGTCGCACTACGACGAATCACGCCAACTACACGAAGCGGGACGGCAGTACACCACGTTCTCGCCGACGGTCCGCGAGATCCGCGATCTCCGCCAGCAGGACATCCGGCGGATCGCCGTCGTCGGCACCCCGTGCCAAATCCACACGCTGCGCAAGATGCAACTTCTAAACGTCCTGCCGTCTGACACCGTGGCCCTGTCGATCGGCTTGTTCTGCATGGAGAGCTTCGCGTTCGACGAGCCGGTGCGCGAGCGGCTGGAGGACGTCCTCGGTGCACGCCTCGACGAGATCGCGAGGCTCAACGTGAAGGACGACGTGATCGTGACAACGAGCGAGGGGGAGACGCTGCATGTCCCGTTCTACCTGGTCGACGAGTTCGCCCGACCGGCCTGCTTCGCGTGCTCCGATTTCTCCAACGAGTTCGCCGATATCTCGTGCGGCGGCCTCGGCTCCCCCGACGGCTACACGACCGTGCTCGTCCGAAGTTCCCGCGGGGAGCAGGTCTACCATGGCGCACGCAACGCCGGGGCGATCCAGGAGCTCACGTTCGGCGTGCCGGAGGGACGCCGCAACCACGCGACGGAGATGATGGCGAAGATCGCTTCGTTCACGAGCCGGAAGCGCCAGCGGGCCAGAGAACGATTGGGGATGTGACGTGAATCACAAACGGGTACTGGTCGTGGGAGGCGGAATCGCCGGGGTTCAGGCAGCGCTGGACCTTGCCGACATGCGTGTCGAGGTCCTCCTGGCCGAGCGCGGCCCGAGCATCGGTGGGCGGATGGCTCAGCTCGACAAGACGTTCCCGACCAATGACTGCGCGATGTGCATCCTCTCGCCGAAACTCGTCGAGGCCGGTGCTCATCCGTACATCCGCATCCTCACGAACACCGACGTCCTCGCGATCGAAGGCGAGCCTCCGGCGTTCTCGGTCACCCTCCATACCCGGCCCCGCTACGTCGATGTGGAGAAGTGCACAGGATGCGGCGCGTGCACCGACAAGTGCCCGGTGCGCGTCCCGGATCCGTTCAACGTCGGGCTCGGGATGACCAAGTGCATCTCGGTCCCTTTCCCGCAGGCGGTGCCCGCCGTGGCGATGATCGACGACACGAAGTGCCTGTACCTCACCCGGGGTACGTGCCAGATCTGCTCCAAAGTGTGCGAGGCGGACGCGATCGACTACGACCAGGCCCCGACGACGGAACAGACCGAGGTCGGAAGCGTGATCCTGGCGACCGGAGCGTCGGAATTCGACGCCCTCCGGAAAGACGAGTACGGCTACAAGACGTTCCCCAACGTGGTGACGAGCATCGAACTCGAGCGGATCCTCTCCGCCAGCGGCCCAAGCCGGGGCCACGTGCTTCGCCCCTCCGACGGCGCCGAGCCGAGGCGCATCGCCTTCCTCCAGTGCGTCGGGTCGCGCGACAGCCAGGTCGGCCACGAGTACTGCTCCTCGATCTGCTGCATGCAGGCGGCGAAAGACGCGATCATCCTTGGCGAGCACCTCGACGAGGTCGAAACGTCGGTCTTCTTCATGGACGTCCGCGCGTTCGGCAAGGGGTTCGATCGATTCATCGACCGGGCAGAACGCGACAGCGGATGCCGGTTCATCCGAGCCCGGGTCTCGTCGGTCGAGACCGACCCAGCGACGGACGACATCGTCCTCCAGTATACGCCGGACGGTTCGGTGGTCGTGACCGAGGCGTTCGATTTGCTCGTGCTGTCGCTCGGCCTCGTCACCAATCCGGACCAGCGCCGCGCGATCGAGCGGCTCGGGCTAGCGCTCAACGAAAGCGGGTTCGTGCCAGTCTCGACGTTCGATCCGGTCCGCACGCAGCGGCCGGGGATCTTCGTCTGCGGCGCGCTGTCAGGGCCCAAGGACATCCCCGAAGCGGTCATCGAGGCATCCGCCGCCGCCGCCGAGGCGGCGGGGATCGTCGCCGGCCTGCCCCCTGCGGAGTTCGCCGTCGAGATCCCGGACGAACGCGACATCCGGGGCGAACCGCCACGCATCGGCGTGTTCGTCTGCCACTGCGGCATCAACATCGGGGCGACGGTCGACGTGCCGCGGGTTGTGGCACGGGCCATGGAGCACCCCGACGTCGAGCACGCGCAGGAGTTCCTGTTTACCTGTTCGCAGGACGCCCAGGTGGCGATTTCCGACGCCATCCGTAGCCAGAACCTCAACCGCGTCGTCGTCGCCGCGTGCACCCCGCGCACGCACGAGCCGCTCTTCCAGCGGACGCTGCAGGCGACCGGGCTGAACCCGTATCTGTTCGAGTTCGTCAACATCCGCGAGCAGTGCTCGTGGGTCCACCAGAAGGATCCCGAACGCGCGACGGAGAAGGCGATCGGGTTGCTCGAGATGGCGCTCGAGAAGGCGGTTCGGCTCGAGCCGCTTGGCAAGATGACCCTCGGTGTTCACAACACCGCGCTCGTGATCGGCGGCGGCGCCGCCGGGATGTCGGCGGCGCTCGAGCTGGCGGCGCATGGGTTTCCGGTCCATCTGATCGAGAAGGAGCCCGAACTCGGCGGCAACCTGCGGCACGTCCACTTCACTCTGGATGGCGCCCGAACCGAGAGCGAGCTGGCGAGGATGGTCGAGCGCGTGGAGGCAGCCGAACGGATCACCGTCCACACCGGAACGACGGTCGCCGGGATTTCCGGCTACGTCGGCAGCTTCGTCACCCAACTGGCCAACGGGGCTGAACCGATCGAGCACGGCGTCGTCCTGATCGCTACAGGCGCCGAGGCGGTTACACCGAGCTCGTACCTTCACGGGGAGGACGACCGCGTGATCACGTTGCGCTCGTTCGAAGCACGCCTCGCGGCCGACGATCCGGCCCTGCGGAGAGCGGGCCAAGTCGTGATGATCCAATGTGTCGAATCGCGCGACGACGCCCGCCCATACTGCAGCCGGGTTTGCTGCGCCAGCGCCGTGAAGAACGCCCTGAAGCTGCGGGAGATCAACCCCCACGCGGCGATCCACGTGCTCTACCGCGACGTGCGCACCTACGGTCTGAAGGAGCTCGCGTACCGAGACGCCCGCAGCCGGGGAATCCTGTTCTCGCGCTACGACCCAAACGACCGGCCGACCGTGTCGCGCGACGGCGAGCGGCTGCTCGTTGACGTCACCGATCGGATCCTCGGGCGGGCCGTTCGCTTCGAGCCCGACCTGGTCGTCTTGTCGTCCGGCGTCGCGCCGAATCCCGGGAACAAGGCGCTGTCGCAGATGCTGAAGGTACCGCTCGACGAGGACGGCTTCTTCCTCGAAGCGCACGTCAAGCTGCGTCCCGTCGATTTCGCCACCGACGGCATCTTCGTCTGCGGGATGGCGCACTACCCGAAGGACGTCTCGGAGACGATCGCCCAGGCAAAGGCGGCGGCCGGGCGAGCCGCGACGGTGCTCTCGAAGGACACGTTCGAGACGGAGGGGAAGGTGGCGGCGGTCCGGGCCGACCGCTGCAGCGGCTGTGGGCGATGTGTCGAGGTGTGCGCGTACCGTGCGATCGATCTCGATCCGGAGACCGGGCGCGCGGTCGTCAACGAGGCGCTGTGCAAAGGCTGCGGCGTTTGCGCCGCATCGTGCTTCGCTGCAGCGGTCGATCTGAAGGGGTTCGACGACGAGGAGATCTTGGCGATGCTGGAGGCAGTCGTATGACCGAGACGACGGATCGCCCGGACAATGAGCGAATCGACTGGGAGCCCCGAATCGCTGCGTTCCTGTGCAACTGGTGCAGCTACGCCGGAGCCGACCTCGCGGGCGTCAGCCGGATCCAATACCCGCCGAACGTCCGCGTCATCCGTGTCCCTTGCTCCGGTCGGATCAACCCGCTGTTCATCGTCAAGGCGCTTCAGAGCGGGATGGATGGGGTCCTCGTCTCGGGGTGCCATCCCGGCGACTGCCACTACATCAGCGGCAACTTGTACGCACGCCGCAAGTTCGCGTTGATGAAGAGCTTGCTCGAGTACGTCGGGATCGAGCCGGACCGGGTCCACTTCTCGTGGGTGTCCGCGGCGGAGGGGATCCGGTTCGCCGAGTTGCTGCATGCGGTGGTCGAGGCCGTTCGCGCGATCGGTCCCGCCACCAAGATGGTCAAGCGAATCGAGGCGGTGCCATGAGCGAGGTTCAGGACCGATTGAGGCAGCGTGTCGCCGAACTGCTGGACGGCGGGACAATCGACCTGTTCATCGGGTACGCGAGCGCCGACGCGCCGCTCAAGACCGCGGTGCACGTCGTTCGCTCCTCCGCGGACGCCGAGGCGCTGGTGTGGGACGCACGCTGCACGTCCAACCTCGCCGCGCTCCTTCCCGACCTGTTCAAGCGCCCCCAGGACCAACGCGACGAATGGGCCGCGCCTCGGGTCGGCATCCTCGCCAAGGGGTGCGTCAGTCGGTCGATCGTCGGGCTGATCAAGGCGCACCAGGTCCCGCGCGAGGCACTGCACATCGTCGGGGTCGGCTGTAGCGGCGTTGTCGATCGGCACCGCGCCGCGAGGCTCGTCGCGCCGGCGCAGCTGTCGAAGGTGGAGTTCCTCGGGGACGGCCGCGTGCGGCTCCACGCGACCGATGGTTCGGAGCAGGACGTTGACCTCGCCGAACTCCTGCTCGAAGGCTGTCTGGAGTGCAGACATCCAAACGCCGTTCTCTCCGACGAGTCGATCGGAGAGCCCACCACCGCCGCTGACGGGTCCCGATTCGCCAACGTCAAGTCGTTCGCCAGTCGCACGATCGACGAACGCTGGGAGGCATTCCGGCAGGAGATCTCCCGCTGCATCCGGTGCTACGCCTGTCGCGAAGCCTGTCCGAACTGCTACTGCACCGAGTGCTTCGCCGAGGAGACGTCCCCCCGGTGGATCGGCGTCACGACGGAGCCTTCGGACCTGATGCTGTTTCACTTAGGTCGGGCGTTCCATCAGGCCGGCCGGTGCGTCGACTGCGGCGCGTGTGTCTCCGCGTGCCCGCAGGGGATCGACCTGAGGCTGCTCACCCAGAAGGTCAACGAAGACGTGGAGTCGCTGTTCGGCGGGGAGGTCGGTGTCTCGGTCGACCGGCTCGAGCCGCTGCTACAGTTCGAGATGGCGGACGACGAAGGGTTCATGACCGAGCCGTGAGCGCGGAGACCAAAACGGAGAGATCGATGAACGTGCGGATGCTTGACAAGCTCGACCTGCCGTCCTTGCTCGAGCGGCTCGCCGAGACGCGGCGACTGATCGCGCCGGTAGTGGATCGCACCGGCGCCAGGTTCGCCCCGATCGAGGATGTCGCGTCCGTCCGATGGGACTACCGCAACACTTCGTTGTCGGCGAAAGGGATCGTCTTCCCGCAGACCGAGCCGCTCCTCGCGTTTCGCAACGGCGAGGCAGAGGAGCGGATCCCGGAAACGCCGAGCACCGTGCTGTTCGGCGTCCGACCGTGCGACGCACGGTCGCTGACCCTTCTCGACGCGGTGTTCCGCGGTAACGGAATCGACGATCCGTACTACGCGGCGCGGCGCGGCGCGATCACCGTAGTTGCGCTCGCGTGCAACGAACCCGGGCCAACCTGCTTCTGCACGTCGGTCGGCGGATCGCCCGGCGACGAGTCGGGCGCCGACGTCCTCGCGACCGACCTCGGAGGCGGCGTCCTCCTTCGGGCGGTCACCGATCGGGGCGACGCGCTGCTGTGCGACCTTGACGTCGGCCGGCCGGCCGAGGATGGCGAGATCGAGGCAGCGCGGGAAAACGCCGCGCAGGCCGCCGCCCGGATGGCACCGGTTCAGGTTCCCACCGATTCATCGCGCCTCCTCAACGCGTTCGGGTTGAACCTGTGGTCCGACGTCGCGGCTGGGTGCATCGGCTGCGGCGCCTGCACGTACTCGTGTCCGACGTGCCACTGCTTCGACATCACCGACGAGCAGAAGCGAGGCACCGGCCGCCGGGTGCGCAGCTGGGACACCTGCGCGTTTCCGCTATTCACGCTTCACGGCTCAGGGCACAACCCGCGGCCGGCGGCCGACGCGCGGCTCCGCCAGCGAGTCCTCCACAAGTTCTCCTACTGCCCCGAGAACTTCGGGCAGGCGTTCTGCGTCGGCTGCGGACGCTGCGTCGATCACTGCCCGACCGGGATCGACATCCGGCGGATCCTCGCGCGGCTTGACGAGGTGCTGGCGACCGACTCGGAGGTGGGGTGATCGATGCGATGAGCAATCCGTACGTGCCGTACCCGGCTCGAATCGACCGGATCACGATCGAGAACGACGCACGCGATCTGAAGACGTTCGAGGTCGTCTTCCTCGACCCGGAGCACGCGCGGCTGTTCCGCCACGTTCCGGGCCAGTTCGCCGAGCTGTCGATCCTCGGCACCGGGGAGTGCCCGATCGGGATCGCGTCCTCGCCGACCGAGGAGGGGTCCCTGCTCTTCACGGTGAAGAAGACCGGGAGGGTGACCGACGATCTGCACCGGTCCCGGGAGGGGCGCGTCATCGGCGTTCGAGGACCCCTGGGCAACGGGTTCCCGATGGAGCGGATGCGCGGGAAGAACCTCGTCATCGTCGGCGGAGGCTTCGCGTTCACCACCCTACGGGCGCTGATCCAATACGTACTCGACGAGGGTCGTCGGGCGGACTACGGCGACGTCACCGTGCTCTACGGCGCCCGGAGCCCCGGGGAGCTCCTGTACAAGGCGGAGCTCGACCGGTGGCGAACGCGCGACGATCTGACCGCGCACATCACCGTCGACGTGGGCGACGACGACTGGAGCGGCCATGAGGGATTCGTCCCGGCGATCCTCGGCGATGTCGCACCGAGCCCGGCGAACGCGGTGGCGGTCCTCTGCGGTCCGCCGGTGATGATCAAGTTCACGCTGCCGGTGGTCGAGCGGCTTGGGTTCACCGCAGCGGACACCATCCTGTCGCTCGAGATGCGGATGAAATGCGGCGTCGGCAAGTGCGGCCGCTGCAACATCGGAAGTAAGTACGTCTGCTTGGACGGTCCGGTGTTCACGCGCGAGGAGCTCTCCCGGCTTCCCGCGGAGTACTGAGGCGCCAGATCGCCACGGCGATCTGGCGCCGTCTCGATTCTCCCGCTACCATCCGACCTGTCGGGCGCCGACGCGTAGCGTCGGGTCCTTCAATCCGGCGACCAAGGAGAGACAACGATGGCATTCGGCTTCAACGCGGACGAGATCCTGCAGATGGCGGAGCGGATCGAGCGCAACGGCGCGCGCTTCTACCGCCGGGCAGCCGAGGCGTGCGGTGCGGACGAGGAGACGAAGGCGGCGCTCCTCGAGCTGGCGGAGATGGAAGACGACCACGAGCGGACGTTCGCGAGGATGAGGGAGGCGCTCGGTGCCGCCGAGTCCCGACCGTCGACGTTCGACCCCGAGGGAGAGACGGCGGCGTATCTCGCGGCGATGGCCGATGCAAACGTGTTCGGCCCGGAGACCGATCCGGTCGACCTCGTCTGCGACAAGTCGACCGAGGAACTGCTGAAGATCGCGATCGGGCTGGAGAGGGAATCGATCGTCTTCTACCTCGGCCTGCGAAGCCTGGTCCCGCCGACATCGGGCCAAGACAGGATCGAGCGGATCCTCGAGGAGGAGATGTCGCACGTCGCGCGGCTGCGCGGCCGGCTCGCGACGCTCCGGTAGCACCGTTCGAACTGCTCCGCATCGGGCCGGTCAAGGCGCGCGGAATCCTTGAGCCCCACGCAAGGCATGGGTATGATGCCACAACTCCCCAGGAGCTGAAGAGAGGCGATGCCATGACGGTTCGAGATCTGTCGATCGCGCGCGGTGTCTCTCGGACCGACGAACCGCGTCGTTGCTTCGTCGCTCCCGATGAGCAGCAGTGCTCGGCGGACGCCATCGCTGGCCGAAGGCCGCCGAAAGGATGGGCAGGCACATGACGAAGGCACCGATTCTGATTGTCGACGACGAGCCGATCGTGCGGGAGGCACTCCGCGATTGGCTGGTCGACGCCGGATACAGCGTCACGACCGCGAGCACCGGAGAAGAGGCGCTGGAGATCGTGGCGCGGCAGGATTTCGGCTTGGTGATCCTCGACGTGCGTCTTCCGGGTAAGACCGGGATTCGGGTCCTGCAGGAAATCAAGGAGACGAAGCCGCAGATTAAAACCATCATCATCACCGCGTACGCCTCACCGGAGCTGCGGACCGAGGCAATGAGGTTGGGAGCGATCCACTACCTATCGAAGCCGATCGCCCCCGACCGACTGGAACAACGAATTCAAGAAGCGCTCTCCGAATAGGACCGCACAAGAAGGAGGCCAATGCGATGCGAGAGCACTCGGTTCTGGTCGTCGATGACGAGCCGATCGTGCGCGAATCCATCCGGGACTGGCTCACGGAGGCGGGGTATCGCGTCACCACGGCGGAGACGGGCGAGGAGGCCCTGGAATTGGTGGCGGCCCGGGACTTCTCCGTGCTCGTTGTCGATCTGCGCCTTCCTGGCAGCACGGGGCTCAAGGTGCTGGAGGCGGTGAAGTCCGAGCGACCGTGGATCCGGACGATCGTCATCACAGCGTACCCATCGGCGGAGACGGCCCAGGAAGCGAGGCGGCTCGGGGCGATCGACTACATGCTCAAGCCGTTCGCACCGGACGACCTGGAACGGCTGATCAACGACACGCTGGCGTCGATCCCGCCGGAGGCGACTGTGATCGGCGAGGCCGAAGCGCCCGTGGCCGCGGTACCGGTCGCCGAGGCGATCGAGGTCAAGGAGACATTCGTCGTCGATCGGGACGGTCTCCGCCGGCTGTTCGACGGGCTCGCCGCCACGATGCAGACGATCGGGGTGGTCGAGAAGCAAGGACGCTACGTGTTCGCCCGAGTCGACGAGTTCGACGACCTGTGCCTCAACTACGACGTAACCGCTCATCCACCGACGCGGTACCTGTTCCCAGCGCGGGAGACGGTGCTGAAGATGGATCTCGGTGAATCGCCGACAACCGAACCGATCAGCGAGGCGACGCCGCAGGTTCTGTTCGGCGTCCACCCGTACGACATCCAGGCGATCGAGCTCCTCGACGAGGTGTTCCTGACGAAGCACTCCGACCCGAACTACATCTCCCGCCGGCAGAGCACGGTGATCGTCGGCGTCGACTGTCTGCGTCCGTCGCCGCACGCGTTTGCCCCGAGCATGGGCACCGATCGGGCCGACACCGGGTTCGACCTTCTCCTCACCGATCTCGGCGATCGGTTCATGGTCCGCGTCGGCTCGCAGCGGGGGGCCGACCTCCTCGCGGAGCACACCGAGGCAAGCGCGCCGTCGGACAAGGAAATCGCGACGCAGAAGGCGCTGCTCGACGCGGCGCGCGACCAGTACGAGGTCACGCTCAACGTCGCTCGAGAGCGGCTTCCGAAGCTGCTCGAGGACCGCTACCACGACGAGTACTGGGAGGAACGGAGCGCGACCTGCCTCTCCTGCGGCTCGTGCATCATGGTCTGCCCGACCTGCTTCTGCTTCGACGTCGTGGACGAGGTGGCCCTCGACCTGAAGACCGGCGAGCGGATTCGTCGGTGGGACGGATGCATGCTCACCGACTTCGCTGTGGTCGCCGGCGGCGAGAACTTCCGCCACGACAAGGCGAGCCGGTTCCGACATCGAATCTTCCGGAAGGGAAAGTACGTACTCGAGCGCTACGGGATGGTCGGGTGCGTCGGGTGCGGGCGCTGCAAGACGGCCTGCCTCGCCGACATCGCCAGCCCGGCCGAGGCATTCAACGCGATCGCCGAGAAAGCGAAGATCGAGACGGCGAGACGCCTGATCGGCAAGGCGTCCCCCGACGCGGGGCTCTACGCGCCGAGACCGGCGAAGCTGCTTCGGGTTGAAGAGCTCGCCGCGAACGAGAAGGTGTTCGAGCTCGCGTTCGAGGACGGGAGCGCGCTGGGCCACGATCCCGGTCAGTTCGTCGAGGTGTCGATCCTCGGGATCGGCGAAGCGCCGATCTCGATTAGCTCATCGCCGACGCGCGGCGACACCTTCGAACTCGCAGTACGAAACGTCGGGAACGTCACCCGTGCGCTTCACAACCTGAAGAAGGGCGCGACCGTGGGAATCCGTGGGCCGTTCGGCAACGGCTTCCCGATCGAGGCGTTGGAGTGGAAGGACCTGCTGTTGGTGGCGGGCGGGATCGGCCTGTTTCCGCTTCGCTCGCTGATCCAGTACGTCCTCGACCGCCGTGATCGTTTCGGTCGAGTGACGATCCTCTGCGGTACTCGCTCGCCGCAGGAGCGGATGTTCGAGGCCGAGCTGGCCGAATGGGCGGCGATCGAGAATGTGGAGTATCACGAGACGGTCGACCGCGGCGACGACACCTGGAAGGGCCACGTCGGCGTGATCACGACCCTGATCCCGGAACTCGAGATCAGCCCGGCGAAGACGATGTCCGTGGTGGTGGGACCGCCGATCATGTACCGGTTCGTCATCGGCGAACTCAAGAAGAAGGGTCTCGCCGACGAGCAAATCGTAATGTCGCTCGAGCGCCGGATGAAGTGCGGCGTCGGGAAGTGCGGACACTGCCAAATCAACGGGGTCTACGCCTGCCAGGAAGGCCCGGTGTTCACGCTCGCCGAACTGCGGAGTCTACGGGAGGCGGTGTGATGAGGCCGAAAGTCGCGTTCTTCGATTTCACCTGCTGCGAAGGCTGCCAGCTCGACACGCTCAACATCGAGGGGCAGGATCTTGTGGACCTCGTCTCCGCGATCGACATCGTCGAGTTCCGCGAAGTGGCGACCGGGAAGGCCGACCGCTACGACATCGCGTTCGTCGAGGGAAGCATCACACGCGAATCCGAGATCCCACGACTCAAGGACATCCGCGAGCGCGCCGACATCGTCATCGCGCTCGGCGCGTGCGCCCACATCGGCGGGATCAACTGCCTGAAGAACCACCTGCCGATGGACGAGGCACTCGAGATCGTCTATGGTGATGACGCCAAGTACTACGACACGATCCCCGCCCGCCCGATCCACGCGGTGATCCCGGTCGATTTCTCCGTGCCGGGCTGCCCGATCAACACCGCCGAGCTGTTGCGGATCGTCAAGGAACTCTTGCTCGGGAAGACACCGGCGCTGCCGAACTACCCGGTCTGCGTCGAATGCAAGATGGCGGGCAACGTCTGCGTGTTCGAGCGCGGCGGCAGCTGTCTCGGGCCGGTCATCCGCGGCGGGTGCAACGCGGTCTGCGTCACGGCCGGTCGGCACTGTTGGGGCTGCCGCGGGCTGGTCGACGATCCGAACCTCGATTCGCAGAAGGACGTACTGACCAAGTACGGGCTCACCGTCGAACAGGTGGTCGAGAAGTTCAAGATCTACAACACGTACACGGAGGTGGCCCAGTGAGCTCGGTCAACATCAAGGTCCATCACGTCACCCGGGTCGAGGGCCACGGCAACATCCTGGTCAACGCGACCGACGGGAAGCTCGAGGAGGTCCGCTGGGAGGTCCCGGAGTCGCCTCGCCTGTTCGAGGCGATGCTCCGCGGAAGGCACTACGACGACGTCCAGCACATTGCGTCGCGGATCTGCGGGATCTGCTCGATCGCCCACTCGACCGCATCGCTGCACGCGTCCGAGGCGGCGCTCGGCGTGCGGGTGTCCGACCAGACGCAGCGCCTGCGGAAGCTCTTGTTCAACGCCGAGGTGCTGGAGAGCCATCTGCTGCACGCCTACTGCCTCGTCGCGCCGGACTTCTTCGGCGTCGGCTCCGTCATCCCGCTCGTCGACACCCACAAGGAGGTCGTTGTCCGCGCGATGACGCTGAAGCGGCTGGCGTACCACCTGGCCGATCTGCTCGCCGGGCGCAAGACCCACCCGATCTCCTGCGTCGTCGGAGGCTTCGCAGCGCTTCCCGACATGGACAAGCTTGCCGCCGTGCGTGGCGCCCTCGTCGACGCGCTCGCCGACTTCGACGCGACGGTCGATCTGTTCAAGTCGGTCTCCGTCCCCGAATTCGAGCGCGAGACCGAGTACATCGCGTTGAAGGACCCCGCCGAGTACGCATTCATCTCCGGCGACGTCGCGTCGAGCGACGCCGGGATCGTCCCGATCGACGAGTACCGGTCGGTGACGAACGAGTTCTGCGTCCCACACTCGACGGCCAAGTACACGAAGAACGAGCGGGAGGCGTATCAGGTCGGGGCGCTGGCACGGTTCAACCTCAATCACGAGCAGCTTCATCCGCGCGCCGCCGAGGCGGCGGTCGAGCTCGGCTTGAAGGCGCCCTGCCACAACCCGTACATGATCACGATCGCCCAGGTCGTCGAGTCGGTACACGCAGCCGAGGACTCGATCCGGCTGATCGACGGACTCCTCGAGAGCGGCGTTCACGAGGAACCCGAGGTCACCGATATCCGCGCCGGCCGAGGCGTTGGCGCGGTCGAGGCGCCTCGTGGGATCCTATTCCACGAGTACTCCTACGACGATAACGGGATCCTCACCGCGGCGAACTGCGTGATTCCGACGAACCAAAACCACAACAATATCCAGCACGACATGGAAGCGCTGGTCCCGACGATCCTCGACCGCCCGCAGGACGAGATCCGGCTGGCGCTTGAGATGCTGGTTCGGGCGTACGATCCGTGCATCTCGTGTTCCGCACACCTGCTCCAGGTGCGGTTCAAGTAGATCAATCAAGAAGGATGAAGCGATCGACGGCGGCCCGTTCCGGCGGGTCGCCGCATGCTTGGAGGCGCTACGCGGGGGCGCCGTCCTCGCCGCCTCCGGGCCCATCGACCCGCACCGGAAGCGAGACGGAGAAGGTCGTGCCCTTCCCCTCGGCGGAGCGAACCGAGATGATGCCGGCGTGCTTCTCGACGATCCCCTTCGCCACCGCCAGCCCCAGGCCGACGCCCTCCCCCTTCTCCTTGGTGGTGAAGAACGGCGTAAACAGCTTCGAGCGGTTCGCCTCGGTGATCCCGTGGCCGGTGTCCTCGACATCGACCGTGAGCGCGCCGTCGTCGGTCACCCGCGTGCGCAGGATCACGCGGCCGCCGGGCGGCGTCGCCTGGATCGCGTTGAGCGTCAGGTTGACGAGCACCTGCCGCAGCTGATCGTAGTCCGCGTAGACCTTCGGGAGATCCTCCCCCAACTCCCTCTCCATCTCGATGCGGCCGAGCGCCGCCCGATGGCCGACGAGCCCTAAGGCGTCGCTGATCACGCGATTCACGTCCACGTCCCCGAGGCTGAGTTCGGACGGGCGCGCGAAGTCGAGAAGGTTGCGGATGATCCGCGAGCTGCGGTCGACCTCCCGCGCCATCTTGTCCAGAATCCCGAGCGTCTCGTCGCGCGGCAGCGTGTCCTCCGCCAGCTTCTTCGCGATCAGCCGCGTGTAAACAAGGACGCCGGCGAGCGGGTTGTTGATCTCGTGGGCAATCGAGGCCGCCATCTGGCCAAGAGAGCTGAGCTTCTCGGCTTGGATCAGCTGTTCCTCGCTCTCCTGCAGCCGGATGAGCGACTCGGCGAGCTCGTCGTGGAGGTCGGCCAACTGAGTCCTGGCCGCGCGCCCGCGCTTGATCTGGTGCCGCATCGCGGAGACGAGCAAACTGATCAGCGTCGCCACGCCGAAGAACACGAGCACGCGGACGACCGGGTGCGGGTACGTCGAAAAGAACACAGCCCGGGGCAGCATCACGACGAGAAACGCCGCGCACGCGATCAACCCGGCGGGGGGGCGCAGCACGAGGCTGGCGTAGAGGATCGGGACGAGGAACAGCGCACGATGCAGGTCGTGCACGGTTGTGAACAGGTCGCAGCGGACGGCCCATCCCATTTGCTCTGCGTAGTACAACCCCGTAAACAGGGCGAACAGCGCGATGACGCCCCAGACGTGCGGGTTGCGCGAGGGCGGACGCCGGGAGTCGTGCAGTGCCCAGTCGACGAGCCACGCCTCGATACGGGGGATCCAGATCGACGATCGCCGTCCCCCGTGCCGCCGTCTCCTCGTCAATCGCTCCTCCGATCGCCCTACGCTACGAACCGAACTTCGGCGCCCAGTTGCAGTAGCCGAGCAGGATCGGCAAAACACGCCCCGAGAACCGGCCGAGCCCGCCACGCCCCGCCTCCCGCTCACCGAACGACGTGACCGCGTCCCGAGCAACGTTTGGCCCCGCGAAGAGGACGGGCACCGGCTCGACCGTATGATCGCCGTAGTCAATCGGCGTCGTGTGATCGCCGGTGAACGCGAGGTGCGTCGCGTCCCGATCGATCCCGTCGACCAGCGGACCGATCAGCTCGGCGTCGATCCGCTCGATGAACGCGACCTTCGCCGCCGCGTCCCGATCGTGTCCCGCGTTGTCCGTGCCCTTGACGTGGACAAAGACGTAGTCGACGGTGTCGAGCGCGTCGAGCGCCGCCCTCGCTTTCGCGCCGAGGTCGGTGTCGAGGCCCCCGGTCGCACCGGGCACGTCAATCGATGTCATCCCGCACGCGAGTGCGACCCCCCGATAGAGGGCGCCCCCCGCGATGACCGCGCCCCGAACGTCGTAGATCGACTCGAGAGACGGAATCCGCGGGCACGTCGACGCGCCTCTCAGGAGAACGATGTTCGCCGGCGGGTTCCTCTGCGCCAAACGCTTTCGATTGACCGGGTGATCGTGAAGTGCCTGGTAGCTCTTGCGTGTGTACTCATTCACCGCGTCGGCAGTCCGCGCGGAGGCGGGGTCGGAATCGGATGGACGGGCCTCGAGTACGAGCGCGTCGACGCGGTGGGCATCCGTCTCGGTCACGTGGGGAGAGAGACCCTCGCCCCGGAGAACGACGGCGCCGCGATGTTGCGTGCTGGCACGGAACATGACCTGCACGCCGGGCGTCTCCGTCAACTCGATCCGGTTCAGTGCCACTTCCAGCTCGTCCTGTCCCGTCTCGAGTCTGCCTGCCCTTCGATCGACCAAGCGGAAGCCGTGGTCCGTATCCAGGACGGTGGCGAAGTTCGCCCGGAAGCAGACGTCGCCCGTCTTTACGTCCATCCCGATCCCGAGACACTCGAACACGCCCCGCCCCGTGTACAGGGCGAACGGATCGTAGCCAAGCAACGACAGGTGCGCCGTGTCGCTTCCGGGCCGGATCCCCGGCCCGATCGGATCGACCAGACCGAGCGCGCCGTCCTCTGCGAGCGCGTCGAGGTTCGGCGTGCTCGCCGCCTCCGCGCACGTCTGTCCGTCCAGGTCGCTCGGTCTCCCGCCGAGCCCGTCCGCAATGACCAGAATCGCTTTCATCGTCCTCCCGTCCCTGTCCCGATCGATCGATCGCTCGAACACTATCCAACCGCACGGACGTTGTCAATCCTCTCCCCTTGGCGCTTTTGCGCTTCCGCGCCGCGCTTTGGGTCCTACGATCCGTCCCCCTCCCGAAGGCGATTGCTCAACCTTGAACCGCCGTCGAGGTTCGCATACTGTTCGGGCCGAGCGCACGCGATGCAAGGAGGGCGGTTCAATGCGGATCCACGAATACCAGGCCAAGCGGCTGCTCGCCGACTACGGCATTCCGATCGCGCCGTCCCGTCCGGCGACGTCCGTCGAGGCGGCGGTGGGCGCGGCCGAAGCGATCGGCTTGCCGGTCGCCGTCAAGGCGCAGATCCACGCCGGAGGACGCGGAAAGGCCGGCGGCGTGGTTCTCGCGAACACGGTCGGCGAGGTACACGCGGCGGCCGAGCGAATCCTTGGCGCTCCGCTGGTCACGCACCAGACCGGCCCCGAGGGGCGCGTCGTCAAGACGCTGCTCGTCGAGAAGGCAGCGGAGATCTCCGACGAGCTCTACCTCGGCCTGGTCGTCGATCGCGCTCGCCGGCGGATCGTCGTCATGGCGAGCCGGGCCGGCGGCGTCGACATCGAGAAAACGGCCCTTGAGGATCCCGACGCGATCCTCAAGGAGTGGGTCGACCCGACGATCGGTCTCCGCCCGTTCCAGGCGAATCGCCTCGCGCACCGGCTCGGCCTTGACGGGACGGCCGCCCGCGGCGTCGCCGGGATCGTCCGCTCCCTCGGCCGGCTGTTCCGCGAACTCGACGCCTCGCTCGCCGAGATCAATCCGCTCGTGCTGACAGAGGACGGCGAACCAATCGCAGTCGACGCCAAGTTGACGTTCGACGACAACGGGCTGTCCAGGCATCCGGAGATCCGCGAGCTTCGCGACCTCAACGAGGAGGACCCGCTCGAGGTCGAGGCGACGTCGGTCAACCTGAACTACATCAAGCTCGACGGGAACGTCGGCTGTCTGGTGAACGGCGCCGGACTCGCGATGGCGACGATGGACTTGATCCAGCACGTCGGGGCGAGGCCGGCCAACTTCCTCGACGTCGGCGGCGGGGCGACAGCCGAGATGATCGAAAAGGGGTTCGGAATCCTGATCGCCGACCCGGACGTCGAGGCCGTGTTCATCAACATCTTCGGCGGGATCCTGCGCTGCGACGTCCTCGCCAACGGTGTCGTCGCCGCGGCGAAGGCGATGGACATCGACGTCCCGGTGGTCATCCGCCTCGAGGGAACGAACGTCAAGGCCGGCCGCGAGATCCTCGATCGCTCCGGCCTGGCCTTCCGGACCGCCTCGGATCTGAGGGAGGCGGCGTCGAAGATCGCCGCCGCGGTGGGGGAGGGATCATGAGCATCCTCGTCGGCGAAGGAACCCGCGTCCTCGTTCAAGGGATCACCGGAAACGAGGGACGATTCCACACCCAGCGGATGCTCGAGTACGGCACCAAGATCGTCGCTGGGGTCACCCCGGGAAAGGGCGGCCAGGAGATCGAAGGAGTCCCGGTGTTCGACACCGTGTCCGAGAGCGTCGAGTCCACCGGCGCGAACGCGTCGATTCTCTTCGTTCCGCCCGCGTTCGCCGCCGATGCAATCCTCGAGGCGGCCGAGGCAGGGATCAAGCTGATCGTCTGTCTTAGCGAAGGGATCCCGACGCACGACATGATCGAAGTCCGCGCGTACCTCGACCAACAGGGGACGGCGCTGATCGGCCCGAACACGCCAGGGCTGATCAGCCCTGGCACGTGCAAGCTCGGCGTCATGGCGGGCTACATCCACGCGCCCGGCCCGATCGGGATCGCCTCGCGCAGCGGCACGCTCACCTACGAGGTCGTCCACCAGCTGACCGATCTCGGGATCGGCCAATCGACGTGCATCGGAATCGGTGGCGACCCGGTCGGCGGGCTCTCGTTCGCCGAGCTGCTGCCGATGTTCGAGGACGATCCCGATACGGAGGGGATTGCTCTGATCGGGGAGATCGGCGGATCGGCTGAAGAAGAGGCGGCCGCAACGATCGCCGAGTCGGTGACCAAACCGGTCGTCGCGTTCATCGCGGGGCGGACCGCGCCTCCCGGACGCCGCATGGGGCACGCCGGGGCGATCATCACCGGAGGGTCGGGGACGGCCGAGGCCAAGATCGCAGCGCTCCGCGAGGCCGGGGTTCACGTCGTCGACAGCCCGGCGGAGATCGGCACGCGGATCGCCGAGGCGACCGAACGCCGCCCGGCATGAATCCCACATAACGAGACAACGCTGTGGGACAATCGTCACCTGACATAGATTTCGTCGCCTTGTCCCCCTATGATGCGCTCATCAAGCGATCCCGAGGCGGCCAGGCCGTCTTGCATAATGAGACGAGATGAGAGCTGAGATACGTTTTGCTGGATTCGGGGGACAGGGCATCATCTCCGCCGGGAAGATCACCGGCCGGGCCGCGGCGATTTTCGACGGGAAAAACGCCGTGATGATGCAGTCATACGGCCCCGAGGCCCGCGGCGGTGCGTGCAACGCCGACCTCGTCGTCTCCGATGCAGCGATCGGATATCCGCAACTTCACCGTCCCGGCCTGGTCGTCATCATGTCGCAGGAGGCGTACGAGAAGTACGGCCCAACGGTCGATCCGAACGGCACAATGATCCTCGACGAGGATCTCGTCGACACAAGCGACGCCCCCCCGTCTGTCGATCGGGTCTACGCCATCCCCGCCACCCGCCTCGCCGACGAGCTCGGTCGGAAGATCGTCGCCAACGTCGTGATGCTCGGCGCGCTGGCTGCGATCACCGGCGTCGTATCGCGCGACGCGATGTGCGAGGCAATCGTAAGCTCGGTACCACCGAGAACCGTGGAGCTGAACGAACGCGCTTTCGCAACCGGCTTCGAGCGGGGAGAGGAGGCCGTGCGTGCCGGCAGCTAGGATCGGCGTCTTCGTCTGTCACTGCGGCCTGAACATCGAGCGGACCGTCGACACGCACGCCGTGGCCGCGGCACTCGCCGAACATCCCGGTGTCACGTACGTCTCCGACTACGACTACATGTGCTCCGACCCGGGGCAGCGGCAGGTGATCGACGCAATCGACGAGCACCGGCTCACGGGCGTCGTCGTCGCTGCCTGTTCCCCCGCGATGCACGAGCCGACGTTCCGCCGCGCCGCAGAGGAAGCGGGACTGAACCCCTACCTCGTCGAGATGGCGAACATCCGCGAGCACTGCAGCTGGGTTCACCGGGACCGCGATAACGCGACGGAGAAGGCGATCCGGATCACGAAGACCCTGGTGGAAAAGGTGAAGGGCAATCACCCGCTCGACCCGGTCCGGATCGACCACGTCGACAAGTGCCTCGTCATCGGGGGTGGCATCACCGGAATCCAGGCGGCGCTCGACGTCGCCGAGGCCGGATTCCAGGTGATCCTCGTCGAGAAGGAGCCGTCGATCGGAGGACACATGGCGCAGCTGTCGGAGACGTTCCCGACGCTCGACTGCTCGTCGTGCATCCTGACGCCGAAGATGGTCGAGGCATCGCGGCATCCGAACATCGAGCTTCTGACCTACAGCGAGGTCATCGACGTCTCCGGCTACGTCGGCAACTACACCGTCCGAATCCGGAGGAACCCGACCTACGTGGATCCGGACAAGTGCAACCTGTGCGGTGAGTGCGAGAGGGTCTGCCCCGAGTCCACAGCAAGCGACTTCGAGCGCGGGTTGGTCGAACGCAAGGCGATCTACATTCCGTTCCAGCAGGCGATCCCTTCGTCGTACACGCTGGACGAGAACACCTGCCTCGGCCTGAGACCGCTGCGCTGCAGCGAATGCGCCAAGGTGTGCGAGCCGGACGCGATCGACTTCGACATGCAGCCGGAGATCCTCGAGGAGGAAGTCGCAGCAATCATCGTCGCGACGGGATTCGAGCTGTACCCGATCCTCAACCTCGGGGAGTACGGCGCCGGCGACGTCCCGGACGTCATCGACGGGCTGCAGTTCGAGCGCCTTCTGTCGGCGTCCGGCCCGACCGGAGGAGAGGTTCGGCGGCCGTCCGATGGCCGGATCGCGAAGCGGGTCGTGTTCGTCCAGTGCTCCGGGTCGCGCGATCCGGAGAACCACAACGCGTACTGCTCCAAGATCTGCTGTATGTACACCGCGAAGCACGCCCTCCTCTATCGTCACGCCGTTCCCGATGGCGAGGCAACCGTCTTCTACATCGACATTCGCTCCGGCGGCAAGGGGTACGAGGAGTTCATCCAGCACGCGACCGAGGAGGAGCGGATCCGGTACCTGCGCGGCAAGGTGGCCCGGATCTACCGCGACGGGGATCGCGTCGTCGTTTGGGGCGCCGACACCCTCGCGGGAAAGCGGGTCGAGATCGATGCGGATCTCGTCGTCCTCGCGATGTCGATGGATCCACACCCCTACACCGAGCGGCTCGCCAAGACGCTGAAGATCAGCTGCGGCGGCGAGGGGTTCCTCAAGGAAGCGCACCCGAAGCTGCGTCCGGTGGAGAGCCTCAGCGCCGGGATCTTCGTCGCCGGCGCCGGTCAGGGACCGAAGGACATCCCGGAGTCGGTCGCCCAGGGGGGCGGAGCCGCGGCGAAGGCGATCGGCCTGCTCGCGCAGGAGAAGCTGACGCACGCTCCCGAGGTCGTCTCGATCGACGAGGAGGTCTGCGGCGGCTGCGGGGTCTGCGTTGGGATGTGCCCGTACACCGCGCTGTCGCTCAACGGCGCCGGCGTCGCCGAGTGCAACGAGGTCCTCTGCGAGGGCTGCGGGACATGCGTCTCCGCCTGCCCGACCGGCGCGGCGCAATTGAAGAACATGACCGACACGCAGATCCGAGAGATGATCGAGGTGGCCCTCGCCGATGTCTGATCCGACCGGACCGTTCGAACCGAGGATCGTCGCGTTCCTCTGCCGCTGGTGTTCGTACGCCGGGGCCGACCTGGCCGGCGTCAGCCGGCTGCAGTATCCGCCGAACGTCGTCCCGATGCGCGTCAACTGCTCGGGACGCGTCGATGCGGAGATGGTCCTCGGCGCCCTGGAGAAGGGCGCCGACGGTGTCCTGATCGGCGGATGTCATCCCGGCGATTGCCACTACGTTTCAGGCAACTACAAGACAAGGCGCCGGGTCGCGCTGATCCAGCGCGCACTGTCCGAGATCGGGATCGACCCGCAGCGCGTCCACCTCGAGTGGATCAGCGCGAGCGAGGGAAACAAGTTTCAGCAGACCATGATCCAATACGTCGAACGAATCAGAGATCTCGGACCGTGCCCGGTGGTTGAGGCCACGCCGGCGGAGGCGGCACCCGATGGCTAAAGCGAAGATTGGCGTCTACTGGGCCGCTTCATGCGGCGGATGCGACTGCTCGCTTCTCGAGGTGAACGAGCAGATCCTCGACGTCGCCGACGCGGCCGATATCCTTCTCTGGCCGTGCGCCACCGACGTGAAGTACGCCGATCTCGCCGCCTATGCCGACGGGGAGATCGACATCGTCCTGTTCAACGGGGCGATCCGCACGGCGGAGAACCGGGAGATCGCCAAGCTCATCCGACGGAAGACGAAGCTCCTCGTCGCGTTCGGTTCGTGCGCCCATACCGGTGGGGTGATCGGCCTCGCGAACCTCGCGACGCGAGAGGAGATCTTCACCACCGTCTACGGAGAGGAGAGGGATCGGTGGCCGCAGCTCGTCGCAGATGAGGGCGGACGAGAGCTCCGCCTCCCCGAGTTCCTCGAGAAGCTAGCGCCGCTCTCCGCGGTCGTCGCGGTCGACTACGTCGTGCCCGGCTGTCCGCCGCCCCGTGAAGTCGTCGGGCAGATCTTCTCCGCGCTCGTCGCCGGGAATCTCCCGCCGGCGGGGACCGTCTTCGCGTCGTCGAAGAACCTGTGCGACGAGTGCCCGCGGGACCGCAAGCAGGAGAAGATCGCGAGGATCCTGCGCCCGCACGAAGAGGAACCGGACCCGGACAGGTGCCTGCTCGACCAGGGGTTCATCTGCATGGGACCGGCGACGCGCGGCGGCTGCAACGCCGTTTGCCCGGCGGCGAACATGCCGTGTACCGGGTGCGCCGGACCGACAGCGAACATCTCCGACCAAGGTGCAGCGATGCTGAACACGCTCGCGTCGCTCGTCGGGACCGGAGAAGAGGGAGAAGATCAACTCGATGCCGAGGATGCCATCCTGGCGCAGCTCGACGACGTCGTCGGAACGTTCTACCGCTTCGGGTCGGCGATGTCACTGTTCAGAGGACGCTACCATGAGCGAAACCGTACGTCACGTTAGCATCGATCCGATCACCCGCCTTGAGGGACACGGCCGCATCGAGCTGTTCCTCGACGAGGACGGTGGGCTCGCCGACGCGTTCTTCCAGATCCCCGAGCTTCGCGGCTTCGAGCGGTTCTGCCTCGGCCGCCAGGGGGAGGACATGCCGCAGATCACGGAACGAATTTGCGGCGTCTGTCCCGAGGCGCACCACTTCGCGTCGACCAAGGCGCTCGACGCCTGCTACGGCGCGCCGCCGCCGCCGCGAGCGCGGGCGCTGCGGGAGCTCCTCTACAACGCCTATATCTTCTCGGACCACCTGCTTCACTTCTACTACCTCGGCGGGCCGGACTTCCTCGTCGGACCCTACGCGCCGCCGCAGGAGCGCAACATCCTCGGCGTCATCGGCAAGGTCGGCCTCGAACTCGGGACGGAAGTGATCAAGCACCGCGGGTACGGCCAGCGGATCATCGAGATCGTCGGGGGACGCCCGATCCACCCGGTCTCGGGCCTTCCCGGCGGTCAATCGAAGGGAATCACCGAGGAGGAGCGGGCGGAGATCGAATCGATGGCCGCCTCGGCGGTCGAGTTCGCCATGGCGACGATCGGGATCTTCAAGAAGACGCTGCTCGAGGACGAGACGTTCATCCGGTTCGTCTCCGAGGACTCGCTCGCCCTTCCGACCTACTACATGGGGCTCGTCGACGAAGACGGATCGATCAACTTCTATGACGGCGACGTTCGTGTCGTCGGACCGGACGGGACGGAGTACGCGCAGGTCGCGGCGGATGGCGTGCTCGAGCTGATCGACGAGCGAACCGAGCCGTGGACGTACGTGAAGATCCCGTACCTCAAGGACGTCGGCTGGAACGGGTTCACCGCCGGAGCGGACTCCGGCGTCTACCGGGTCGGTCCGCTGGCACGGTTGAACGTCTGCAAGGGGGTCGGCACGCCGCTCGCCGGGGCGGAGTATGAGGCGTTCCTCGACTACTTCGGTGGCGGACCGGTGCACGCAACGTTCGCCTACCACTGGGCGCGGTTGATCGAGATGCTTTCCGCGGCCGAGCGAACTGCGGCACTGGCCGCAGAACCAGCGCTGATGGACGGTCCGCTGCGAACGACGCTCGGAGAGCCCGGCGAGGGGGTCGGCGTGATCGAGGCGGCCCGGGGAACGCTGATTCACCACTACCGACTCGACGATCGCGGGTTGATCGATGCGGTGAACCTGATCGTCGCCACCACGCATAACGTGGCGGCGATTTCGCTGTCGATCAAGGAGATGGCGAAGGCAGTCATCCGAGACGGGAACGTCGATCAGGGGATCTTGAACCTCGTCGAAATGAGCTTCCGCAACTACGATCCGTGCCTCGCTTGCGCCACGCACGCGTTGCCCGGGCAGATGCCGCTGATCGTCGACGTGCGGGACGCCGACGGAGCACTGAGACGGAGGATCGAGCGATGACCATCCTGATCATCGGATGGGGTAACCCGCTCGCCGGCGATGACGGGCTCGGCTGGGCGGCAGCGGAGCGCGTTCGCGACCGGCTTCGCGGCGTGCCCGACGTCGAGGTCGTCGCGACCGCCCGCGGTGCGCTTCGCGTGGCCGAGCGGATGCTCGGCCACGACCGGGTCATCGTGCTCGACGCGGCCGTCGGGGAAGGATTCGGCATCGTGCGCTCCGAGATCCGTCCCGCCGAGATGGACGACGACCAGCCGGTCGGACACGACGGGACGCTTCACGATGCGATCAGCGCTCTCCGTCGGCTCGGAGGCGACGGCCTCCCCGAGCGGATCGTCCTGCTGTCGGTCCCGATTCCGACGCCGCGAGACTGGTGCGACGAGGTATCGGATGCAGCTTCGGAGGCGGCCGCGCAGTTGGCCAACGCGGCGATCGCGGAACTGGAGGGGATCGCAGTTGGCTAGGACGAAGGCCGTGCCGACGGAGAACCTGTGCGCTCGCGTCGAAGAGCTGTCGGGCGAGAACGTCTTCGCCTGCTACCAGTGCGGGATGTGCTCGGCCGGCTGCCCGTTGACCGAGGAGATGGACCGGCTCCCAAGCCAGGTCATCCGAGACCTTCAGCTCGACGACCCGGAGTTGCTCGAATCGAACGCGATGTGGGTCTGCGCCAGCTGCCTCGCGTGCGAGGTACGGTGCCCGAAGGGGGTCGACTTGGCGAAACTGATGGAGGCGCTCCGGCAGATCGTTCTGCGAAGGGCGCTCGACAACGTATCGCTCGACGACATGAAGCGCGAAGACATCCGGTCGCTGCCGCAGATCGCGCTGGTGGCGTCGCTGCGTAAGAAGACAGGATAGGCGATGAACGGAATCCCCTACTTCCCCGGCTGCAGCCTGAAGGATTCCGCGCGAGGGTTCGAGTCCTCCGCGTTGTTCGTGATGGAGACGCTCGGCCTGCCGCTGGTCGAACTGGAGCGGTGGAACTGCTGCGGCACGGTCTACTCCCTGACGGAGGACGATCTGATGCATCACCTCGCGTCGGTCCGGAACCTCATTCGAACACGCGAGGCAGGCGGCGACGAGCTCGTTGCCCTCTGCTCGATGTGCTACAACACGCTCGCCCGCGTCGCCGCCCGGGTCGACGCCGACGCCGAGGCCCGCGAGAAGATCAACGCGTTCATGGACGAGGAACCCGACTACGAGGGGGGCGTGCAGATCGTCCATCTCCTCCACGTGCTGCGCGATCGGATCGGTCCGGACGCGATCGCCGAGGCGACGACGCGCCCGCTCGACGGGCTGTCGGTCGCGACGTACTACGGCTGCACGCTCGTCCGTCCGAAGAGCGTCTCCGTGGACGACTCCGAAAACCCGACCGCGATGGGGGACGTCCTCGACGCGACCGGCGCAACGATCGTCGACTTCCCGTTCGCCACCGAGTGCTGCGGGACGTATCAGGTCGTCGATCGCCCGGACTTGTCGCTCGAGCGCTCGTACCGGGTCCTTCATTCGGCTGCCCGGGCCGGGGCACACGTCGTCGCCACCGCCTGTCCGCTCTGCCAACACAACCTCGAGCAAGCGCGCGACCGGTTCGCAGAGAGCGATGGAATCGGGGCCTTGACGGTCGCCTACTTCACCGAACTCCTCGCCGCCGCGCTCGGGGCGGACCCACCCCCCGAGGGGCTTGGCCCGATGCTCGAAATCCACGTGACAGCCGAGGGAGGCGCCTAGGATGGACGACGGGAAGAGAACGCAGATCTACATCATGGGCAAGGCATACGACGTCCCGGTCGGGATCACGATCATGGACGCGATGGAGTATGCCGGCTACCGCTTCACCCGCGGCGCCGGATGCCGGTCCGGCTTCTGCGGCGCCTGCGGGACGGTCTACCGCAAGGAGGGGGAGTACCGGCTCGAGTTCGCCCTCGCCTGCCAGGAGATGGTCGAGGAGGGGATGCACCTGACGCAGCTGCCGTTCACCCCGGCGCCGCGCGCGTCGTACGCGCTCGACGAGCTCGACCCGAGCGAGAACGTTCTGCTTCAGTTCTACCCGGAGATCGCTCGGTGCGTCTCGTGCAACACCTGCACCAAGGCCTGCCCGCAGGACATCGAGGTGATGGACTACATCCAGGCGGCGCTCCGCGGCGATCTCGAGCGCGTCACCGAGCTGTCGTTCGACTGCATCCAGTGCGGTCTCTGCGCAATGCGCTGCCCTGCCGACATCAAGCACTACCACGTCGCGCAGATGGCGCGCCGGCTCCACGGCGTCTCCGCCTCGCCCGAGCCGGAGCATCTCTCCGTCCGAATGGCGGAATTGAGCGACGGGACCTACGACGCCGAACTCGATGAGTTGGTTGCGATGGACGTCGACGGGCTGAAGGCGCGCTACGCGCAGCGACGAATCGAACCGGCAAGCGAGGAGGGATCGTGAGCGGCGACGGTGCGGCCAAGCAGATCGGCGGGTACCCCGCGTACATGCGGGAGTCCATCGAGCGGGTCGAGGCGACACGGAAGCAGCGGCTGCAGGACGGCCCCCCGGCCCCGATGTCGGCGGACGAGCGCGACGAGGTACTGCGCGAGTGGCACCCCGACTACAAGGCGGACAAGAAGCGCGACCTCGCCGTCGGGCCATCCAAGGGGGCCAGGATGCCTCACGAGGTCGCCAATCTCCTTGAGGCGTATCCGCTCGTCGACCCGGCGGCGATCGACCTGTCGAAGCCGGACCTCGATGTGCAGGTCCTCATCCTCGGCGGCGGAGGGGCGGCGTCGGTGGCGGCGCTGTTCGCCCGGGAGGAGGGGATCCCGACCGAGGACATCTTGATGGTCACCAAGCTCCGCCACGGCGACTGCAACTCGATCATGGCGCAGGGCGGCATCCAAGCGGCCGACCGCGAGCCCGACTCCCCAGCGATCCACTATCTCGATGTCCTTGGCGGGGGACACTACACGAATCGACCGGAACTCGTCCGCGCCCTCGTCTCCGACGGCCCGATGATGATCGACTGGCACGAGAAGCTCGGCGTGCTGTACGACAAGGTCGACGGACGGTACCTCGAGGCGCACGGGGGCGGGACGTCCCGGATGCGGATGCACTCCGCGAAGGACTACACCGGGATGGAGCTCATGCGGGTCCTGCGTGACGAGGTTCGTAACGTGGGGATCCCCGTCCTCGAGTTCGCCCCAGCGGCCGAGCTGTTGCTCGACGCGAACGGGCACGCGGCCGGCGCGATCCTGTTCAATCTCGAGACCGAGGAGATGACGATCGTACGCGCCCGCGCCACCGTGCTCGCCACCGGTGGGTTCGGTCGGCTTCACATCCAGGGCTACCCAACGACAAACCACTACGGCGCGACCGCCGACGGCCTGGTCCTAGCCTACCGGGCCGGGGCGCGGATCATCGACATGGACTCGGTGCAGTACCACCCGACCGGCGTCGCCTACCCGGCGGCGATCCTCGGACAGCTGGCGACCGAGAAGCTCCGCAATCAGGGGGCCGAGCCGATTAACGCGAGCGGCGAGTCGTTCGTCTACCCGCTCGAGCCGCGCGACGTCGAGGCAGCGGCGATCATCCGCGAGTGCTACGGGCGGGACAACGGCGTCACAACGCCGTCGGAGATCCGCGGGGTCTGGCTCGACACGCCGATGATCGACGCAGTCCACGGGCCCGGCACATTGAAATCGCGGTTGGCCGCGATGTGGATGATGTGGCACCGTCACGGGATCGACATCACCGTTGACCCGGCGCTCGTCTTCCCGACGCTCCACTACCAGAACGGCGGGGTTGAGATCGACGACGAAGGTCGAACCGGCGTCCCGGGGCTGCTCGCGGGGGGAGAGGTCGCCGGCGGCGTCCACGGGAAGAACCGACTGATGGGCAACTCGCTGCTCGACTACAACGTGTTCGGGCGCCGGGCTGGGATTTCCGCCGCGGCGTGGGCAAAGGATCACGAGGCCGGCGAGCTCTCCCTGGCCCACGTTCGAGGCTACGTGGCCGGTCTGCGGTCCGCCGGGATCGAACCGGATCGAGTGGCCCCGATGATCCTCCCGGACTACCGACGCGAGGCAGTCCTCGCGCGCCGGCTCGACGTCCTGTAGGAGGAGCGATGGCGACGGCAGTGACGAAGCGATGGAAGACGAAGCACGGCTACCTCTACATCCAGGAGGACGAGTGCAAGGGGTGCGGTTTCTGCATCGAGTTCTGCCCGAAGAAGGTGCTCGAGGAGTCTGCCCAGTTCAACGCGAAGGGGTACTATCCGCCACGCGTCGTCGACGCCGACGCGTGCGTCAACTGCACCTTCTGCGAGCTCATCTGCCCGGACTTCGCCATCTGGAGCGAGAAAGAACAAGAGGAAGTGAGTCGAAACAATGGCTGAACGAATCCTCGCCGGAACCCACTTCCTAAACGGCGACGAGGCGTGCGCCGAGGGTGCGATCGCTGCCGGGTGCGGCCTGTTCGCCGGGTATCCGATCACGCCACAGTCGGAGATCGCAGAGCGGATCTCGTACCGCCTTCCGCAGGTCGGCGGCGTGTTCGTCCAGATGGAGGACGAGATCTCCTCGATGGCCGCAACGCTCGGCGGGGCGTGGGGCGGCCTGAAGACGATGACCGCAACGTCCGGGCCCGGCTTCTCGCTGATGATGGAGAACCTCGGCCTCGGAATGATCACCGAGACGCCGTGCGTGGTGATCAACATCCAGCGAGGTGGTCCGTCGACCGGACTGCCGACTCTCGTCGGCCAGGCCGACATGATGCAGGCGCGCTGGGGCTCGCACGGCGACTACGGCGTGATCGCGCTGTCGCCTTCGTCGCCCCAGGAGTCGTTCGAGCTGACGATCCGGGCGTTCAATCTCGCGGAGACGTACCGCCTGCCGGTGCTCGTGATGTCCGACGAGGTCGTCGGCCACATGTTCGAGCGGGTCGTGATCGACCCGGAGCGGATCGAGCTCGTCGAGCGAAAGGCCCCGGCCGAGCCGCCCGGCGAGTTCCTCCTGTACAAGCCGGGGGAGAATCTGGTCCCGCGCGGGATGCCGACGTTCGGCGACGGACACCGCGTACACGTCACCGGGCTGACCCACGACGAACGGGGCTATCCGATCATCGACGCCAAGACCCAGGCGCAGCTCGTTCCTCGCCTCAAGGAGAAGATCGCTCGGAACGCCGAGGCGATCATCGATGTCGAGGAAACCGATCTTGAAGATGCCGAAGTCGTGATCGTCACCTACGGCATCTCGGCACGTACCTCGCTGGGCGCGCTGCGGATGGCGCGGGAGAAGGGGCTCAAGGCCGGAATGCTTCGACTCATCACCGTCTGGCCGTTCCCGGAAGCGAGAATCCGGGCCCTGGCGGACCGCGTCGCCGGGTTCGTCGTTCCGGAGATCAACCTTGGTCAGATCGTTCTCGAAGTCGAGCGAGCCGCCTGCAGCAAGGCCCAGATCCGATCCGTCCCGCACGCCGGCGGCGAGATCCACGACCCTCAAACGATCGTCGACGCGATCGAGGAGGTGCTTCGGAATGCCACATAGGACGAAGGTGAAGGCCGTCCCGGTCCCCGAGATCCTCCCACAGCAGGCCCATCCGATGCAGAAGTACTTGCGCATGGACCGGCTCCCGCACATCTGGTGCTCGGGCTGCGGCCTCGGCACGGCGCTCTCCTGTTTCACGTACGCGCTGGATGAACTCGAGCTCGGCGCCGAGGACATCGGGGTCGTTTCGGGAATCGGCTGCACGGGGCGAATCGCCGGCTACCTGAACCTCGACTCGTATCACACGACGCACGGTCGCGCGATCCCATTCGCCACCGGCCTCGCCGTGGCGAAGCCGGACAAGAAGGTCGTCGTGTTCAGCGGCGACGGGGACCTGTTCGCAATCGGCGGGAACCACTTCATCCACGCCGCGCGGCGAAACATCGACATGACCGTGCTCTGTGTGAACAACTTCAACTACGGGATGACCGGCGGACAGTACGGGCCGACGACGCCGATCGGATCGCGCGGGACAACCGCGCCGTACGGCAACTACGAGAACCCGTTCAACCTGCCGTACCTCGCCGCATCGTGCGGGGCGGTTTACGTCGCGCGTTGGACGAGCCTCCACGCCCGCCGGCTGAAGGAGGCGATGGTCGAGGCGATCATGAAGCCCGGCTTCACCTTCGTCGAGATCGTCTCTCCCTGCCCGACGAACTACGGGCGACGAAACCGGCTCGGCGACGGACTCGACGAGCTCCGAACCTACGCCGAACGCAGCGTCATCCGCCACGGAGCGAACCCGGCCGAGGCCGATCTGATCCCGGGCAATGACATCATCGTCGGTCGGTTCATCGACACGACGCGCCCGACGTTCCTCGAGGCATACCAAGAGCAAATCGTTCGAAAGAACAAGTTCGACAAGTAGCCAGGAGGGCATCAGTGGACGAAGTGAAGGTTCAATCGGCGCTCGTGGAAGCGATGCGCATCGCCGCAACGCAGCTGCCGGGCGACGTGGTCGGCGCCCTGCGCGCCGCGCGAGAACGAGAGACGTCGCCGCTTGGAGCCGCGCAGCTCGACGCCATCCTCGAGAACGTGGATGTTGCTCGCGACGGCTCCATCCCGATGTGCCAGGACACGGGGATCCAGACGTTCTTCGTCGAAGCGGGCACGGACAGCCCGTTCCTCGGACGGGTCAAAGGCTGGATCGATCGTGCGGTCGTCGAAGCGACAGCGGCGATCCCGTTGCGACCGAACACCGTCGACCCATTCTCCGGCGAGAACCCCGGCGACAACACCGGACGGTACATGCCGTTCGTCAACTGGGAGATCGTCGACGGGGACGAGATCCGGATCACCGTGCTGCCGAAGGGCGGCGGGAGCGAGAACATGAGCACGGTAAAGATGCTTCCGCCCGGCGTCGGCCTGAAGGGAATTCAGAGGGCGGTCGTCGAGCACGTCGTCTCCTGCCAAGGCAAGCCGTGCCCGCCAACGATCGTCGGCGTCGGGATCGGCGGCGGAGCCGACATCGCACTGAAGCTTGGGAAGAAGGCGATCCTGCGGGACATCGGCTCGGCGCACCCCGAGCCAGCCATCGCGGCGTTCGAGCGCGAGCTGCTCGAGCTGATCAACCTAAGCGGCGTCGGCCCGATGGGCGTCGGCGGAGCGACGACGTCGCTGGCGGTGCACGTCGAGGTCGCGCATCGCCACCCTGCGTCGCTGCCACTCGGGATCCTGATCCAGTGCTGGGCCGACCGGCGCGCGCGCGTCCGGCTCTTGGCCGACGGAACGACCGAGGTGAACCGATGAAACATGAACTGACCCTGCCGATCGACGAGACGATGGTTCGCGAGCTGCGCGTGGGGGACATCCTCTACCTCACCGGCCAGGTTTTCACCGCGCGCGACGAAGCACACCATCGAATGCTCGAGGCACACGAGAACGGCGAGTCGCTGCCGTTCGACCCGTCGCAGATGGCGTTGTTCCACTGCGGGCCGGTGGTGCGAAAGGCGGGCGACAGTTGGGAGGTCATCGCCGCGGGGCCGACGACGAGCATCCGAATGGAGTTGTTCGAGGATCGATTCCTCGAGACGTTCCGCCCCCCGATCGTAATCGGCAAGGGCGGCATGGCCGAGCGAACGCAGTCCGCGCTGGAGAAAGTCGGAGCGGTCTACACCCACTACACGGGCGGAGCCGGCGCGCTCGCCGCCGAACGGATCGAGCGTGTCGAGGCCGTTCATTGGCTCGACGAGCTCGGGATGCCCGAGGCAGCATGGATCTTCGCGGTGCGAGACTTCGGACCGCTCCTGGTCACGATGGACAGTACCGGCGGGAACCTCTACAAGGATCTTGAACCCACGATCGCCGAGAACATGAAGACCATCCTCGCTCGCATCGAGGGATAACGGAACGCTCCGCCCAACAGGGTGAGGCAAGGAGGCAGAGGCAAGCATGGGGGACGAGAAGCACCTAACGGTGGAAGAGCGGCTGGAGCGCGCCAAGCTCCCGGGCAGGAAAGCGCCCGGCATGCACGCGTTCTACCGCGGGAAGGTCGAGACGACGCTGAAGTGCGCGGTCACGAGCGTCGAGGACTTCGGCATCTGGTACACACCGGGCGTCGCGGCGCCGTGCAAGGAGATCCACGCCGACCCGGCGAAGGCGTTCGAGTACACGAACAAGGCGAACGCGGTCGCGGTCGTCTCCGACGGCTCACGCGTCTTGGGGCTCGGGAACATCGGCCCGCTGGCCGGTCTGCCGGTCATGGAAGGGAAGTCGCTGTTGTTCAAGTACCTCGGCGGCGTCGGTGCGTACCCGATTATGCTCGACACGCAGGACACCGAGGAGATCATCCAGGCGGTCAAGTGGATCGCCCCCGGATTCGGCGGGATCAACCTCGAAGACTTCTCCAACCCGAAGTGCTTCGAGATCCTTGACCGGCTACGAGCGGAGCTCGACATTCCGGTGTGGCACGACGATCAGCAGGGGACCGCGTCGATCACACTCGCCGGCGTCATCAACGCCGTCAAGCTGGTCGGCAAGAAGATGGGCGAAGTCACGTACGCCGTGATCGGCTCCGGCGCCGCGAACATCGCGTTCGTCCGCGTCCTGCTCAGCGCCGGGGTCCCCGCGGGGAACGTCATCCTCGTCGACTCCAAGGGCATCCTCCATCCTGGCCGGGAGGACCTTGAGGCCGCCAAGGAGAGCAACCCGTACAAGTGGCAGTACGCGGTCGACACGAACGGCGAGCGGCGGACCGGCGGGATGGCCGAGGCGATCGCTGGAAGCGACGTCCTGATCGCCGCGTCGAAGCCCGGCCCCGATACGATCCGGAAGGAGTGGCTCTCGGCGATGAACGAAGATGCGATCGCGTTCATCATGGCGAACCCGGTTCCGGAGATCTGGCCATGGGAGGCAAAGGAGGCCGGCGTCCGGATCGTCGGGACCGGTCGATCCGACTTCCCGAATCAGATCAACAACTCGATCGGCTTCCCGGGGATCTTCCGCGGCACGCTCGACGTCTTCGCCCAGACGATCACCGACGAGATGGCGATCGCCGCTGCCTACGCGATCGCCAAGACGGCCGAGGAGAAGGGGCTCCACGAGGAGTACATCGTCCCGACGATGCTCGAGACGGACGTGTTCATCAACGAGGCCGTCGCCGTCGGAATGAAGGCGATCGAGCAGGGGATCGCCCGCCGGCCGCTCTCCGAGAGCGATCTTCGAACGGAAGCCGAGACGAAGATCCGCCACGCGCAGGCCGAGGTGAAGGCGCTGATGGACGCGGGGATTATCCCGCCGCCTCCGGAGTAAGCCAGCAGCACGTCAGGCACACGGCCTCCGGCGATTCCCGCCGGAGGCCGTCTTCCTGGTCGCCGCTACGCCCGGCCGGCGACGAGCGCCAACAGGGCCATGCGGATCGGCACGCCGTTCGCCGACTGCCGGAAGTACGCCGCTCCGGGGTGACCGTCAACGTCCGCGGCGATCTCGTTCACCCGCGGCAGCGGGTGCAGGATCGTCACGGTCGGCTTCGCCCGGTCGAGCATCGCCCGTTGCAGGACGAACGCGTCCTTGAGGCGTTCATACTCCTCCGGATCCTCGAACCGCTCCCGCTGGATCCGCGTCATGTACAGGACGTCCGCCTCGCGAAGCGCTTCACCAAGATCCGCCGTCTCGCGAACGTCGATGCCCGCGGCCGTTACCTGCTCGACGATCTCGGTCGGCATCCGCAGCGCGTCTGGTGCGACGAACAGGAACCTGACGTCGTAGTTCGAGAGAAGAAGCGCCAACGAGTGCACCGTCCGCCCGTTGTGCAAATCGCCAGCCAGCGCGATCGTCCGTCCGTCGACCTCTCCCTGCTCATTGAGAATCGTGTACAGGTCGAGCAGCGACTGCGTCGGATGCTGTCCCGCGCCGTCGCCGGCATTGAGGACCGGCCGAGGGGTCGCGGCGGCCGCCTCCTCGGCGGCGCCGATCCGCGGGTGGCGCAGGACGATGACGTCGGCGTACCCCTCGACGGTCTTGATGGTGTCGTGCAAGGATTCGCCCTTGGATGCCGACGAGGACTTCGCCTCGGCGACCGTGATCACGTCGCCCCCCAGGCGGTGCATCGCGGTTTCGAACGACAGCCGCGTCCGCGTGCTCGGCTCGAAGAAGAGCGTTACGAGGACCAGCCCGCGCATTGTCTCGAGCACCTCACCGGCGTCGAGCGCCGCTTCGAACCGCCGCGCCGTCTTCACGATCAAATCGATCTCGTCCACGGTGAACTGATCCGACCGAAGGACGTCTTTCCTTCCAAGCTTGCCCATCGAACCCCTCCTCGGCGGCGAGCTCGCGTTTCAGCTACGATCGGCGCGGGAAGCCGAGCCCCGCCGGCATCGCCCGTCGCACCGATCCCGATGCCTTCAATTCTTCCGCAACAGCTCTCGCGTCGCGACCCGCCCGCTTGACGTAGCGAGAAACTCGGCTCGGCCCGGCCGGGCGGAGAGCAAACCACCCTCGACCAGCACCTCCCCCCGCCCCATCGTCATCACCGGCCGCCCGACGATCTCGCGTCCTTCGTACGCGGTGTACGCCGCACGTGAGTGCTGATTCGCGTGCTCGATCGTCCATCGTGCGTTCGGGTCGAACAACACCAGGTCCGCGTCCGAACCCTCGGCGAGGGTCCCCTTTCTGGGGTACAGCCCGAAGATTCGCGCGGGATTCTCGCACATCACCTCCACAAGACGCGGCAGCGACAGCCATCCGCCACCGATCCCGCCGTCGTACGCGAGCGCGAGCATCGTCTCCACCTGCGGCGATCCGTACGGCGCCGTGAGGAAGTCGTCGTTGCGCGCCTTCGCCTTGGCGGCGTGGTCGCTTGCGATCGTGTCGAGGACTCCGTCGGCCAGTGCGCTCCAAAGGGAGAGCCGATCGTCCTCGCTGCGCAACGGCGGCCCGATCTTGACCAACGGCCCTTGGCGCTGGAGCTCGTCCTCGGTCAGCGTCAGATACTGAGGGCACGTCTCCGCATAGACCTGGTATCCGGCGGCGCGTGCGCGCGCCACTTCTTCGATCCCGAGCCGCGCCGTCATGTGCGGGATGTAGAGCGGACAGCCGGCGACCTGGGCCATCGCGATCGCGCGATGGATCGCCTCGGCCTCGAGGATCGCCGGTCGGGTCGAGACGAAGGCAGCGACCGGGCCCTCTCCGGCCTCGGTCGTCTTGTCCTGCAGGTAGTCGGTCGCGAGACCGTTCTCGGCGTGGACCATCCCCATGCCGCCGGCCTGTCCGAGGATGTCCAGAGTACGCATCAGCTGGTAATCGTCGGTCATCCAGCCGAGCTTGGCGTAGGTCATGAACATCTTGTGCGACGTAACGCCGAACTCGACCGCATCCGGGATCTCGTGCGCCTGGCGAGCGGGGTCGAACAGACCGCCATGCAGTGCGAAGTCAAGGACCGACGACGCCTCGGCCTCGTCGCGAAAGCGGCGCAGCGTGTCCATCAGACCCTCGCCCGGCTTCGCGTAGGCGTAGTGGCACACGGTGGTGACCCCACCGTGTGCCGCGGTTACCGGCAGGGACGCCAGGTCGTCGAGGTAAACCGGGTGCGTGTGCACGTCGACGACCCCCGGGAGGACCACCAGCCCGTTCGCGTCGATCTCGCGGTCGGCCGCAAACCTTACGCCGCGGCCGATCTGCACGATCCGGCCGCCCGAAACGGCGACGTCGGCGATCCGAACGCCGTGCGCCGTCACGACCCGCCCGCCGCGAATCGCGATTCTCTCCATTTTCCTCCTCGCCCCACTGCCAGGCTCGTTCGCGTTCTTCCACCTCACGGCCCGAACACGGACGAGCCCATTGTACTCGCCGCCAACCAGAGCGGGCAGTCCGCCCATGATGGCGCACCCGACATGGCGCGCACGGATCCAGTCGTCCCCCGGACCCGTCCCAACGTCTTCACGACCCTCTTCGCTCCATCGCTTCCGTCGTCGATGAGAGCATCCTTCTCCTCGTTTCTCGCCTCCCGAGCGCCGGGCCGGCCCAGGGCTGCGATCCCCCCTGAGTGCGCCAACGGGCTCAGTTCCTTGAAGAGCAGGGGGATCCGCCACGCTCGTACCCAACGCTCGGACCATGTGGCACCGACGTAGCCGATGAGACAGGCGCCCGCCGCCGTCCTCCGTCCGTTCCCGATTCGAGCCTCCCGTGGGTCCGTGCGCGGCGCTCCGGCGGCTCGTCTTCCCGGCCGAACGCTCTGAGCGAAGACGCGGTCGGGCGTCTCCCCAGCGAATAGAGAGTGGGGAGATCTCTGTGTTGCCCGTACGACTTGCATAGGATATACATGACTATCAAGATCACTGCGGAGGGACCATGTTCGAGCGGAAAGTCCAAAAGACCGGCGGGTCAACCTACTTCGTCACCCTTCCCAAGGAGTGGGCCACCAAGGTCGGCGTGTCCCAGGGATCGATCGTCACGCTGTTGCCGAACGACTCCGGGTCGCTCTTGTTGGTCCCCGAGACCCTGGCGAGTGAGAACCGGTGCGTGATCAAGCTTGAGGACTGGGACTTCGATCGGTTCCAACGCGAGATTATCTCTCGCTACATCGTCGGCTACGACATCATCGAGATCCGCCGCGATCGGATCCGCCCCGAGCAGCGACGGATGATGCGCGAGATCGCACAAGGACTCGTCGGGCTGGAGATCTTCGACGAAACCCAAGAGGCGGTCCTCCTTCAGGCGATGGTCAACGTCCGCGACTTCCCGGTCCAGCGAACGCTCGCCCGCATCTTCGACATCACCCACGCGATGCTGTCCGACGCCGTCAGCGCGTTCTGCACCCACGACGAGGAGTTGGCCCGCGACGTGCTGGAGCGGGACGGGGACATCGACCGCCTTGTGCTGCTCGTTGCCCGCCAGTTCAGCCTGCTGCTTCGCGATCTCCTTCTGGAAGAGGACGTCGGCCTGTCCAGGCTGGAGTTCCTCCTCTACCATACGGTGGCGGACCAACTCGAGCGCGTCGCCGACCACGCGGGCAAGATCTCCGATGCGACGCTTGCCCTCCCCGATCCGGTCCTCGCCGATGTAGCACAGGAGATCGAACAGCGGGCACGCGACGCGATCTCGGTCATCGAACGCGCCGTGCAGGCGTTCGACGGCCGAAACACCGATCTTGCCAACCAGGTGCTGCAGGAGAAGGAGCACGAGGAGCAGCTGTTCCAGGTCACGCGGCGAACGGCGGCGGAGAAGCAGCCGGACGCGGCGCCGTCGATTTCCATCGTCATCGACAGTCTGCTGCGCGTCCGCGAATACGCGTTCAATATCGCCGAGAGCGCGCTGGACGCGCCGACCTCGGGGGACGTCCAGGTTCCGTAACGCCCGTCCCGCGTGCGCCGGTTCACCCGCATCGAACACACCCTGCCAGCAACTCACTATACACTTGCTCGTTGGCGTACATACTTCCGGGCAGAGGAGACGGCCCGCTCTCCCATCCTCCGAGGGGGCCGAGCATGGCGGAGAAGTCACCCATGCCCCCGATGCACATCACTCCGCCCGCGCGGACCCTCGCCCGAAGGCGGACGTTGCCCCCAGGAGCTATCGTGATCTCCCCCGCATCAGCTTGGGGCTTTCCGTAGACCGACAAGCCGGTCACACGCCCCGGTCAACCCGCTTGCCCGCCGATTCTTGAAACCGTAGAGTGGGCGACACCGCTCTTCGTTCGACGAAAGAAAGGAGCAGGCGATGTCCCGATCGATCGACGAAGTCCGCCAGGAGGTCTGGTCGCTGCTGAAGGACACGCAATGCGTCTACCTCGCCACGGCGGAGGCGGATCAACCACGCGTCCGGCCGGTCACGTTACTCAACCTCGACGAGAGGTTCTGGATCGCGACGAGCACGCGAAGCGCCAAGGCCCGGCAGATACGGCGCAATCCGAACGTGGAGTTCTGCCTCCCGCTCTCGCAGGAGTGCGGAAACGGATACGTCCGAATCAGCGGGATCGCATCGGTCGTCTCGGATCGCACGACGATCGAGCGCATCGGGCCCCGGATCCCGTTTCTCACCGAGTACTGGGAAGGTGCCGACGATCCGGACCTTTGCCTGATCCGGATCACGCGGGTGGAAGTGGAATACATGAGGCCCGGAGACACGGCGGCGACTACGTTCATCGTCTCGTGAGACCGGTGCCGCTTGCCTCGTCGGCGGCGGGCAACATACCATGTGGCATCATGCGAGGAGCACAACGCCGTGGTCTGATCTGTGCCGTCATGCTGGTGATCCTATCTCTCTGCTCGTGCCAGCAGGGCTCGGCCGACGGGGAACTGACGAACGTCTCGACCGCCATTCGGCCGACCGAGGTCACTGGCGTCAGGTGGATCGCCGACCACACGGTCGCCGAGCTCGACGGCGGGCAATCGAAGTGCGACTGCAGCGAGCCGAGCGCGATCGCGCGGCCGATCGGCAGCGACGACGCCGGATGCGCCGTCGTCTGCCTCGGCGCGCGCGGATTCCTCGTCGCGCGCATGTCCGCCAGCTTTACGAACCGGGACGGCGTTGACCTGCTCATCTACGAGTGGGGGACGAAGCAAGGTGCGGCGAACGACCGGTTCTCCGCTTATGTAAGCGAGAATGGCCATGAGTGGATCCCGGTCGCCGAGTCCGTCGAGAATGACCCGGATCGACCGCACGCGTCGATCGAACTCGGCGACGCACGCGGCCACTACCTTTACGTCAAGGTCGTCGCCGCAACGGGCAGCGATCTCAGCTACGCCAAAGGACCGGAGATCCTCGCCATCGAGGCGCTCCATCCGTCGATCGACCTCGGATCCTGACCCGGCCGCAAGAAGGTGGCGACAGCGCCGAGGGCCCCGTCCGAGCCGCCTGCCGATGCGCTGGCCGCCTTGACGGGAGCGCGCGCCGCGATCCGCCTGGCGGCACCCAATTCAGATCAGGTCATCCGATCCAAGGACAATCGTCGACAGGTACAACGGGGACAGCCCGCTCAGGCACCCGATCCCGTTCATGATGTAGTCGGACGCGTCGGATGGTGTCCGACCGACCGGGGCAAGGTCGCGCTTCGACGCCTCGACGACGCGCACCCGCGACCGGTCGCTCAGGTGGGCGAGCTCGCGCGCCTTTTCGATCGCCCGCTCGAGCCCTCCCAGCTCGTCGACGAGGCCGTGCGCCAGCGCCTGACGGCCGGTCCAAACCCGTCCTCCGCCGATGGCATCGACGTCCTCCCGATCGAGGGTTCGGCTCGAGGAGACGCGATCGAGAAACACCGAGTACGTCTCGCGGATCATCTCCCACACGCGGCGCCTCTCGACATCCGTGAACGGCCGGGCTGCCGAGTAGAACAGCGCATGCTCTCCTCGACTAATCATCTCCGAGCGGAACAGCAGCTTGTCGAGCAAGCCCGCGGTGACGATCTTCCCGCTCAGCACCCCGATCGAGCCGGTGATCGTCGCCTGTTGGGCCACGATCCACCGCCCCGGTGTGGCGACGTAGTAGCCGCCCGATGCGGCGACCGATCCCATCGAGACGACGAGCGGCTTGCTCTGCGCAACCTCCCGTAGCGCCGCTGCCATCGCCTCCGACGAGGTCGCCGAGCCGCCGCCCGAGTCGACGTAAACGACGACCGCCGCCGCGCTCCGGCTCCGCGCCAAGGCGCGCGCCTGGCCGACCACCGTCAGATCGCCGGCCCGGTCGCTCAGCAGAAACGGAACCCGAAACGGGGGTCGGATCGGGGGCTGCGCGCTTCGCCCGTCGACGATATCGCCGGCGATGCGAAGGATAGCGACGTACCGGCCCGGTCGGCGAAGCGGTGGGATCGAGATCCGCCGCTTGGCCGACGCGTACGGCACGATGCGAGCCGGTTTCGCGCCCCGCGCCAGGTACGCCGGGATCTCCTCCTCTCCGACGACGCCGTCAATCGCGCCGGCCTCGGCCGCCGCCGTAGCCGGGTACGGGCCGCGGTCGACGAGCGCTTCGGCGGCGTTCCTCCTGATGCCCCGCCCTTCGGCGATCCCCTCCAGCAGCTGTCCGTAGATGTCGTCGGACAGCCAGTTCGCCATCTCGCGTGCCTGATCGGACATCTCGCTGCGAACCAGCATGTCCGGGGCGGTCTTGTACGGGCTGATCTGGACAAAGTCGCCCTTGAGGCCGACCCGCTCCAGCGCGTCGGCCAGAAACAGATACCGCTGCCCGTGCCCGAGCGCCGCAACCGAGCCGGTGCGCTGCAGGAGAATCTCGTCGCACGCGCAAGCGACGTAGTACCGCCCGGTGTCGTAGCCGTGCGACCACGCAATCACTCGCAGCCCGGCTCGGCGAACCTCCAGGATCAGGTCGCGGAGGGACTGCAACTGGGCGAACGACATCTTCAACGGGCACAGCCGCAAGACGACCCCGGTCACGCGTCCGTCCCCCACTACGCGCATCAGCTGCGCCCGCAGATCCCGAAGCGCCGGCCGCCGCTTCGTCAACCGCCGCTTGAGGAAGCCGCCACGTGGCGGTGCCATCTCCGCGTACGGTCCCTCGAGCGTAAACGACACGTAGTCGGGAGCCTTCGCCAACCGCCGAAGCAGGTTCGACAACAGTCTCCACATTCCTCGCAACGGATATGCAAGTGTTGACACGCTCGTTGCACCTCCATCGGGCCTTCGCTGCCACGCCGGCCCACGCCACCCTACCGGATACCGGTTCGGTGTGCACTTCCCTTGACACCCTCGGTCGTCGCTCCGATACTACTGCGCTCCATGAAGACCGAGGACCGTCGTCCGATCAGCCCAGACTCGCACGATCCAGACATGCTTGGGGGCTGCCGGACGATCGACGAGCGGACGACGCGCGCGGCTAGCGCGGCAGCGAGCCGCCGCAAGACGTACGATTTCGCGAACGCAGGCCGCGGCCTGCATTCCTGTTGGTTGGGCGCGCACGCCAGCGCAGGATTAAAGGCCCCGATCGGGAACGCCAAGAAGTGACGATGCGTAGGAAAGAGAACCGAATCGCGAGGAGCATCAGACGCAGGGACCGACCGGTGGTCGTCCGGTCCCACGGCCCGCGCATGGACCGCGGCAAGATGCGAGCCGCCGTCGGCGCGGCGATGACGATCGGCGGCATCGTCCGGTGGCTTTCCCTTCCCCGTCGATCCGGCGGGCTCGGCCCCGAGGGAGAGCAGGACTCCTCGTGAACTAGGACGATCGCACCAGCGTTGTGATCGTGCTTCACGGGCTCAATGGGTCGACGCTCTCCAGGGACGAGCGGCGGCTTCGTTTGCCCGCCGGCGACTGTGGGCCCTCGGCATCGGCTGTGAAGGACATCGACGTCAGGCCGCTGGCGATCGTCCGGCCCCCGATCATCCGAGACGGTTGGCCACCCCCGTGAGCGGTCAGAGCTCAGCGCGAATTGCGTCGAGCGTGGCCTTCGCGCCCGGGACGAGGCCGAAGAACTCGGTCAACCTCCTGCAGCCGTAGTCGCTGCAGTCCGCACACGTATCGACGCCCTTCTCCACCCCGCAGGCGCGGATGTCGCACTCGGCGCAGTGCGACATCCATGGGCCCACCTCGGAGAGGCACCCGTTGCACCAACAGTCCTCGGGGGTGAGCTGCGCGTCGTACTCCGCGCTCCATTGCTGGGCCACGTTCGCCATCGCCTCGGCGTCGTGAGCTTGCGTCGCGAGGTACGCTGGGCACTCGGTGCACGTCAGCCCGCACGTCGCAATCATCTTCTGCATAGACTCCTCCTTCGGCCCCCGAGCATACCGTATCGCGGCGCCGGAGATCGATCCGATCCTCGCGCTCGCGAACGAAACGGCCCGCCTTCAATCGCCTGGTGGCCACGATTCGACGAGCTATACTGTGCGGCGAAGGGAGGGGGCAACCCGTCATGCGCTACGACTATGACATCGTTGTGATCGGCCTCGGCCCGGCGGGCATGGCCGTCTCGATCATGGCCTCCGAGATGGGGCTTCGCGTCCTCGGGATCGAGCGGCGCGCCCTCGGCGGCGAGTGCATGTCCGTGGGCTGCATTCCCAGCAAGGCGCTGCTGCGGATGGCCCACGTGCGGCACCTCGTCGGGCGGCTCTCGGAATACGCTCTCTGTGCCACGGATCCGCCGAACCCCGAAAAGCCGTTCGAGCGGATCGCCGCTCATCTGAGGTTCATCAGCGAGAAGAAGACAGCCAAGATGTTCGAGAAGGTCGACCTGAGACTGGCCGAGGGCTCGGCGTCGTTCGTCGATCCGCACACGGTCTCCGTCGGCGGACGGACGGCCACGGCAAAGCGTATCTTCGTCTGCACCGGGACACGTCCGGCGGTCCCTCCCATCCCCGGACTCGAATCAGTCGACTACCTGACCAACGAGACCCTCTTCGACCTTGACTCCGTCCCCGAGAGCCTGTTGGTCATCGGTGGCGGTGCGATCGGATGCGAGATGGCACAGGCGTTTCGACGGCTCGGCTCCCGGGTGACGATCGTCCACCTCGATCCGCATCTCCTCCCGCACGGAGATTGGGACGCCGGGAAGCTCATCGAAGAGGTGTTCGCCGAGGAAGGGATCTCCGTCTACAACGCGCGCGGCGTGCGGCGCGTCGCACGCGAGGGCGCCGTGATCACCTTACACACCGACCACGGCGAGCTGTTCCGCGGAGATCGGCTGTTGGTCGCGGCCGGGCGACAGCACGGCCTCGGCGAGCTGAATCTCGAGGCGGCCGGCGTCCGCTACGGCAAAGGCGGCATCGAGGTCGATTCCAGACTGCGCACGTCCTGTCCTCACATCTACGCGCCGGGCGACTGCAACGGGCAGTATCTCTTCTCCCACGCAGCAATGCACCAGGGGATGATCGCCTTGATGAACGCCGCCGCGCCCCGTCCGGTTCGATTCGACTTCCGCAAGTACGTCGTCCCGTGGACCGTCTTCACCGAGCCGCAGGTGGCCCACGTCGGGGCGCTCGAGCGGGACCTCAAGGCAAACGACGTCCCGTACGAAGTTGTCGAGGAGCGCTACGCCGACTACGGCGCAGCGATCGCCGAGGGGGTCGCCGTCGGATCCGTCCGGGCGTACGTCAGCAAGACCGGCCGGATCTACGGCGTCCGCATCATCGGAGAGGGCGCCGGGGAGATGATCAACGAGTGGGGCCTCGCGATCCAGAACCGGCTCCGAGTTCATAAGATCATGTTCCTCCAGCACTCCTTCCCCTCGATGTCGTTCCTCACGAAGCGCGTCTCGGAGCGCTGGATGATGAACCGGATGGAGAGCCCGTTCCTTCGGAGAATCGTCCGCTGGCTGTTCTAGAACGCGTCGACGCGGAGGTCCCGCCGTGCCCGGCAAACCGCCAATCGATGCGCGTTGACACCCTATCGCGGGTCCAGTATCATTCGTCCATCTGTCGATGGGTAGGTTTGCAGGAGGTGTTTCCCTTTCGTGGATCAGGGTGAACGACGATTGCCGAAGCGGGTGAACGGTGCGTTTCATGCCGTCGGGCGCCGGAAGAGCGCAACGGCTCGTGTCTACCTCTCCGAGGGAGGCGGCGAGCTCGTCGTCAACGGCCGCCCCGCGGACGAGTACTTCTCGCCGCACCTGAACGTAGCCGAGTATCTGGAGAAGAGCCTCAAGCAGCCGTTCTACGTCACCGGGACAGTCGGGAAGTACGACGTCAAGGCACGGGTTCGCGGCGGCGGGTTCACCGGACAGCTGGAGGCCGTTCGCCTCGGAATCGCTCGCGCTTTGGTCGGCGTCACCGACGAGTACAAGCTCCCGCTCAGACAGGCCGGCCTGCTGACCCGAGACGCTCGTGAGGTCGAACGGAAGAAGATCAATCGGCGCAAGGCTCGAAAGAGCGAGCAGTACTCGAAGCGCTAGGCTCCAAACGGAGGACGAGTGAAACAGGGAATCCATCCCGAGCTGAAACCGGCGAAGATCCACTGCGGATGCGGCGCCGTGCATGATACGATCTCCACGGTGGAGGAGATGCGCGTTGACATCTGTTCGAAGTGCCATCCTTTCTTCACCGGCGAAGAGCGATTCGTCGACACCGAGGGACGCGTCGAGCGGTTCAACCGGAAGTACGCCAAGGCAAAGAAGGCTAAGTGAAGCCGCCGGTTGGCGGACAGGCGGTCATCGAAGGCGTGATGATGCAGAACGGCGATCGCATCGCGGTCGCCGTTCGTCGTCAGTCCGACGGCGAGATCCTCGTTCGCTCGATGCCGGCGCGCGCGCGGTTCAAGCGGCTCGGCGCGATCCCGTTCCTGCGAGGGTTGTTCCGGATGTACGACATGATGGCCCTCGGGCTTCGCGCGTTGAACCTGTCGACCCAACTGGCGTTCCCTGAAGAGGAACAGCTGAGTCGCGGCGGGACGTTCTTGACGTTCGCTGCCGCGATCGCCATCGCTGTTGGGGCGTTCATCATCCTACCCCTGTACCTGACCAACTCCATCTCCGGGCTGCGGCTCGGGAGCTCCGTCCTGTTCAATCTCGTCGAGGGCTTCATCCGCCTGGCGTTCTTCTTCGTTTACCTGCTCGTCATCTCGCGGCTGAAGGACATCCACCGCGTCTTCCAGTACCACGGGGCGGAGCACAAGGCGATCTACACCTACGAGGCCGACGAGCCGCTGACGGTCGAGAACGCGAGGGCACACACGACGCTTCACCCACGATGCGGAACCGCATTCCTAATGACCGTCTTCGTGATCGCGATCCTTGTCTTCTCGCTCGCGGGGAACCCGGCCCTTTGGCTGAAGATCCTCTCCCGGCTGCTTCTCCTTCCGATCGTTGCCGGAGTGTCGTACGAAGTGCTCCGCTACACCGGTCGCCATTTCGATCGCTGGTGGGTTCGGCTGTTGGCTCAGCCGGGCCTCTGGCTGCAGCGGCTGACGACAGCGGAGCCGGACGACGCTATGCTCGAAGTGTCCCTGACGGTTCTCCGACGCGTCCTCGGCGTGGCGGAGCCCCCGATCCAGACGGTCGGGGCCGCGCCAACGGAATAGCAGGTCCCGGCGGGCCCGGATCAGTTCGTGACGGACTTCTCCTCATCCTCCCCGATCGTCAACGACGGGCTCGGCGAGAGCGACAGCGGATCCGATTCCCCGAGCCCCCAGTGCCGGAACGCGCCGGCAGCGGCGATCATCGCGGCGTTGTCGGTGCACAGTTCAACCGGCGGGAACGAGACGCCGATCGCGCGGTCCGATCCCGCGGCGGCCAGTCCGTCTCGTAGGTGCGAGTTCGCCGCGACGCCCCCAACGACGATCAGCTGGCGACGGTGGTAGCGCCGCGATGCCTCGATCGCCTTCTTGGTCAGGATCCCGACGACGCTGTCGAGGACCGAGGCGGCGATGTCTTCGGGGCGCTCCCGCGGGTTCTTGCGTAGGTGGTACAGCACCGCCGTCTTCAATCCGGCGAAGGAGAAATCAAACCCCGGCGAACCGGCCATCGGCCGCGGAAACGGGATCGCCTTCGGATCGCCTGCACCGGCCAGTCGATCGATCTCCGCTCCGGCCGGGTATCCGATCCCGATCATCTTCCCGATCTTGTCGAGCGCCTCGCCCGCAGCGTCGTCGACGGTCCGTCCGACGAGGCGATACGCACCGTAGGCGCGCACGTCGATCAGGCTCGTGTGCCCGCCGGAGACGATCAGCGCCATGAACGGTGGCTCGACGTCCAGCACGCTCAGCCGATGCGCGAAGATGTGCCCCTCCAGATGGTTCACCCCGATGAACGGGATCTCGAGGCCGAACGCCATCCCCTTGCCATGGGACAGCCCGACGAGGAGCGGGCCGACGAGTCCGGGGCCGCGCGTCGCCGCGATCAGCGACAGATCGGAGAGCGGCACGCCGGACGTCTCCGCGGCCTGGCGAACGAGGTGCGGCAGCTTCCGAACGTGGTCGCGGGAAGCGACCTCGGGGACGACGCCACCGTACTGGGCGTGAAGCCCGGCCTGCGAGTAGACCAGGTTCACAACGACATCGGTCTCGCCGCGCACGATCGCGACGGCCGTCTCGTCGCACGATGTCTCGATCCCGAGCGTGAACGGGGAGGCGGACCTGCTCATCGGATGAATTCGGTCTTCAGAACGCCGATGAACGGCAGGTTCCGATACAGCTCGGCGTAGTCCATGCCGTACCCGACGACGAACGCGTCCTCCTCGAGCGTGAATCCGACGTAGTCGATGTCGATCGGCTTCTCGCGCCGAGCAATCTTGTCGACCAAGGAGCAGACGCGCACCGAGGCGGCGTTCCGCGCAGCGAAGCTCCGCTTCAAATACTCGATCGTGAATCCGGTGTCAATGATGTCCTCGACGATCAGGACATCCCGTCCGTCGATCGGTCTTTCGAGATCCTTCACCAGACGAACCGCGCTCGGCGCCGTACCGTTTCCGTACGAAGAGACAGAGATCAGATCGTACTCGACCGGCATCGGGAATCGGCGCGCGAGGTCGGACATGAACACGAGCGCGCCGCGAAGGATTCCGACCAACAGGATCGGCCGCCTCTCCGGGTCCTTTCCGAACCCGCGATCCGCGTAGTCGATAGCGATCTCCTTCGCCAACTCGCCGACCCGTCTCTTGATGACCTCCTCCGAGTAGAGCACACAGGCGATCCGATCCTCGATCCGGCTCGGCTTCATCCTGGTGCTTCCCGGTTTCGGAGGACGAACCGGTCGTCCAGCACGCTCAGACGGTGGCTGATCCCGACGTACTCCAGGTCGTGGATGCCGAGCATCGCCGGACCAGAGAAGCCCTGCTGCCGGATGTCGTGCGCCTTCTGCGCCGCCTTCTGCCGAACCCAATCCCAGTACGGGTGGTCGAACGCGTCGACCGCCTCGGTCAGTTCCCCGTTTCGAATCGAGAACGCGAGGCAGGAGACGATCGGCGGACCGTCGAAAAACGAGACGGAACTCCGCGACTTGACCGGCATCAGCGGTCCGACGTGGCTGCCTCGCATGAATCCCGACACGTAGTGGCAGATCTCGAACGGCGCGAGGATCTCACCGGTCGCGGGGAAGCTCTTCTGCGTTCGGACGAGCATGATCGGATCGTCCTTCCCAACGTACTTCCCGGCGATGTTACGCAGTCGCGTCGTGCACGAGGAGACGGCGATTTCGCCGTCGTGGCGCGAGTGGATCGACTCCACAACGAACCGCCCGTTGTCGCGCAGTAGCGCCGCGAGATCGTAGATGTCTTCCGGGCTCACAAGCTCGACGACGCGATCTCCCTCGGTACAGTCGACGTCCATGACCGTGAACCGGTACCCCTTGCCTCCCGACGGCGACAAGATCAGCCCCGCGTTGTACATCGGGTCGGTGAACGCGAGGAACAACGGCAGGTTGTACGCTCCGGGCTCCGTCTTGTCGGCGGTGAACATCAGGAACGGCTCGTTCGGCCGCTCCTCGAACTCCATCTCCGCCACTGCCGGTCCGAGGCCGCGGGTATTGCCGGAGAAGGCGTCCTTCAGGATGTCCTGCCCAGCACCGTAGAGCCCCTGGGCCTTCGCCGCTTCCGTCCCGGCAAGAAACGCGTCCCATGCCAGCCGATGGACGCTTTCGTCGTCGACCCCCCGATCGTGCGTCAGAAGGATGGCGACGTCGTCGCCGGTGTAGTTAAGTGCGTAGTCGATGATCAGACCGTTTCGCCCTTGAACCACCGTCTCCTCGACCGCCGCCAGGAGCCTCTCGCTCGGGCAGATGTGACCGCCGATGCTCCCCACGTCCGCCTTGATCGCCGTGAGCGTGACCTTCATATCCGCGCTCACCTCCCACACAAAGGATGGATGCCAATAGCAATACCGTTTGCTACTGGCACGCGCCGATTATACCGCCGCGCGCGAAGCGGACAACCGATGCAAGATGGAGAGCTTCTACGGGACGACTCGACTACCGGCCACGAGCGGGGTTCACCCTTCGGAGCCGGTTCGCGTTCGTCACGACGTTGATCGACGAAAGCGCCATCGCCGCCTCGGCGATCAGCGGGTGCAGGAGGCCGAGCACGGCAAGCGGGATCGCGAAGACGTTGTAGAAGAACGCCCAGAACAGGTTCTGCCGTATCTTTCGAAACGTCGCGCGCGACAGGTGAACCGCCCGAACGAGCGCGTCGAGATCGCCGGAGACGAGCGTCACGTCGGCAGCCTCCATCGCCACGTCCGTCCCGGTTCCGATGGCGATTCCCACGTCGGCGACCTTCAGCGCCGGCGCGTCGTTGATCCCGTCCCCGACCATGGCGACCCGCTCTCCGGTCGCTTGAAGACGCCGGATCTCATCGAGCTTCCCCTCCGGCCGCACGTCAGCGACGAACCGTTCGATCCCGACCGATTGCGCGACAGCCTCGGCCGTCGCCGCGCGATCACCGGTCAGGAGCATCGAGCGGATCCCCAACGCGCGAAGCGACCCGATCGCCCTCGAAGCGCCTTCCTTGACCCGATCGGCGATGGCGATCAGACCGAGGACCCCTTCCGACTCACCCGCCACGCCGATCACCGTCTTCGCCTCCCCGGCCAGTCGCTCCCAGTCCGCCTCGACCGACCTGACATCGTGGCCCAGTTCGGACAGCCACTCCCGCGTCCCGGCAACGACGTTTGCCCCGTCGACCGCGCCCCGGACTCCCTTGCCCGCTACCGCGGAGAATCGATCGACCGGCGAGCGGGCGAGCCCTCGCGCTTCGCTCTCGCGGACGATCGCCCGCCCGATCGGGTGCTCGGAGCCCGCCTCGAGGCTCGCGGAGATCCGCAGTAGCTCGCCTTCCTCGATCTCGACCGACCGCACGTCGGTAACGCTCGGCCGCCCAACGGTGACCGTCCCGGTCTTGTCGAAGACGATCCATCGCACCTCATGCAACGTCTGGATCGCCTCCCCCGAGCGGAAGAGGATTCCGTTCTCACCGCCGATCCCACTCCCGACCATCAGCGCCGTCGGTGTCGCCAGGCCGAGGGCGCACGGACACGCGATCACGAGCACCGCGATCGCCGCGTACAACGCCCGGGAGATCGGTCCCAGCCCCGCATCGACCCACGGAAGCAAAGCGCCTGCCCACTCGGCGATCCCGCCGAAGGCTTCGGGGAACGCGATCCAGACAACGAGGGTGATCAGCGCAACGCCGAGGAGGAGCGGAACGAACACTCGTGTCACGCGATCGGCGAACGCTTGGATCGGCACCTTGCCTCCCTGCGCCTCCTCGATCAGCCGAACGATCTGGGCGAGAAACGTCGTCTCCCCGACGTGGGTCGCTCGAACGCGAAGGAGCCCCTCGCCGTTCAGCGTCGCCCCGACGACCGCTTCGCCGAACCGCCGTCGCACCGGGGCCGATTCCCCGGTCACCATGGACTCGTCGACGTGGCTCTCGCCGAGGATGATCACTCCGTCGGTCGGAATCTTCTCGCCCGGCCGAACGACCATTACGTCGTCGATGGCAACGGCGTCGAGCGGAATCCCGATCTCGCGCCCGTCACGGAGGATACACGCCGACTTCGCACCGAGCTCCATCAGCCGCCGGATCGCCCGCGACGACCGCCCCTTCGCGCGCGTCTCGATCCATCGACCGGTCAGATGGATCGAGAGGATCATCGCCGAGATCCCAGCGTAGTCGAACGACCGTGCCAACCAGCCGACCTCACCCAGGACGGCGAGGACTCCGGTGAGGAACGAGACGGAAACGCCGAGGGAGATCAGGCTGTCCATCGTCGGCGCGCGGCGGATGAGCGCCCTTAGCCCGTCGCGGATCGTCGGCCAGCCGGCCATGGCCAGCGGGACCGCAGCGAGAGTGACCATCCCAACGTGAAACAACAGAGGATTCGGCCACATGATGCCAAAGAACATCTCCGGGATCATCCAAGCCATGATCGGAAGAGCGAACGCCCACGCGACCTTCATCCGGCGCGCGGCCGCCGCCTCGCGCCGTTCCTCCTGCGCTAGGCGATCCGCCGCCGCGTTTGAGGGTCCGACCCGATCCCCCAGTCGGAAGCCGGCTCTCCGGACAGCTTCGCTGAGCGCGCCCGCCTCGACACCATGGTCGATCACCAGGCTCGCTCGCTCGGTCGCGACGTTGACGGACGCCGCACGGACGCCGTCGACCTGTCTCAAGGCTCGTTCGACCGCCTGTGCGCATGACGCACAGTGCATCCCTTCGATCCTGAACTCCTGTCTCATTCCGTCGTCACGTCTCTCTTGCGCTCACCGAGCATAGGATCCCTCGGTGGCGTCGGCAAGGCGTGAGGATTCGGTCGTGTTTCTGTGCCGCTTGACGGCAAAGCGGGGCTCGATCGAGCCCCGCTGCCAAAAAAGGACCCTCTCACCCTCGCGATCGGCGCTCCGTGGCGCCGATCGCGCGGCCTAGCAGATACCGCCGCACCACCAGCCGCCGAAGGCGAACACCCAGAATGCCCAGAAGAACGACAGAAGCAGCCATGCGGTCACGCACATAGAGCCCACCTCCTGCTGGTACTACACCCGGAGGCCGTCCGGGTTTCACCGGGACGCGCCGGGCTTCGATGCGCGACAATCGCCGTTAGTGCCGCAGCAGATGTCTCCCTCTTGCTCGACCTCGATCGTAGCGTGCAGGATCCCCATCGGCCCGAGGCTGTCGCGGATCCGGCGGCGAAGCGTTTCGGTTTCGGCAAGGGTCGTGCCGCGTTCAGCGACGACGTGCGTCGTCAGCACGTGACGCTCGCCGTCCTGCGTCCAGATGTGCGTGTGATGAACGTCACAGACGCCCGGCGTCTCCCGGATGACCTCCTCAACCTGGGCCACCGTCATCCCGCGCGGCGCTCCTTGCAGCAGGATGACCAACGTGTCCTTCAGTCGACGACCGACGTTCCAGAGCACATACAAGGTGATCAGGATCGAGAGCACCGGGTCGAGGATCGCGATCTCGGTGAACGACATGACAATCCCTACGGCAAGCACGGCGAGCCAGCCGAGGACATCCTCGATGAAGTGCCACGTCACGACGCGCTCGCTCAGACTCCGACCGCCGTGCGTCCGCAGCGCGGCGATCCCGTTGATCACGATCCCGGCAACGGCGAGGCCGATCATCCCGCCCGCATTGGACGGCTCCGGTGCCAGCAGCCGCTCGATCGCTCGGGACAGGACGACGAATCCGCCGGCGAACAGAACGAACGACATGCTCAGCGCACCGAGAAGGGAGAAGCGCCGGTAGCCGAACGTAAACGTCTCGTCGCCTCTGCGCTCCGACACGCGGGCGAAGTGCCACGTCAGCCCCAAAGCGATCGAATCGCCGAAGTCGTGGAGCGCGTCGGAGAGGACGGCGATGCTGTTCGTCCACAGCCCGCCGGCGACCTCGAGGAGCGCAAACGTGAGGTTCAGCCAGAACGCGACGCCGACCCGGTTCCCCGCCGGCGGCTCGTGATGAGGGTGTTCGTGTGCCATGGTCCGGTCACCGGCCAGATGGTGGATCGGTGTCCCGGCGGAATCAAGCGGCGGCCGATCTACGGTGGACGGCGCGCCCCAGGAGCGGCACGCGTAGCTCGATCGCCCCCTCCGGGCACATCTCCTGGCAACAGTAGCAGCGGATGCAGCGGTCGTAGCGATGCACGGGCGGACGTGTCCGATCCTTTCCGGCGAACTGGATGGCCTTCGGGGAGACCGGACAAACGGCAACGCACGACCCGCACGCCGTGCACCGCTCGGGTCGGACCGATGGCCGCGGGACGATGAGCCGCCGCGCCAGCCGGCTGGTCCGACCCGGCCCGCCGGTCGTCGAGGCCCTTCGCCGATTCACGTCGAAGTCCGGCGCGAGGAACGGCTCGATCGACTCTCCTCGCAGTTCGATGTCGGATGCGCGACCGAGCCCGAACCGGACCCCGTAGACGATCGGGAGGACAAGGGATCGATCGAGTCGGATCATCTGGCAGACGATCGCGTCAAGCGCCACCGGATCGTTCGACAACAGCAGCACGCCCATCGAGCGTGGCGCCCCGTTCTGCGGCCCGTTCCCCTCCATCGCCACAATCCCGTCCATCACGAATAAGCGAGGGCGCAGGAGCCGGTTCAGGTCAACGAGCATCCGCGAGAAGAGGTCCGCGTTCGGAAGGCGCGCGTGGAACTCGGCCTTCAGCGGGCCGGGGATGCAACCGTACTGGTTCTTAATCGCGCCGGTGATCCGGGTCAGCCCGTGCGACTTGAGCTTGGGCAGCGACACGATCCCGTCGGCTGCGAGGGCACCCTCGGCGATCGTGAACCGCTTGATCAGCCGCCCCTCCGGGAACGCGACGGTCCGGCCGCGCGTGAACTCGGCGAGCTCAATCCCGAGGTCCTCGGCGATGCGCGCCAGTCCGGACCGTCGAGCGGCAAGCGACGGTCCGCCGAATCCGGGCGAGTCACCGTACATCACGACGGCTCCCGCATCGAGAAAGCAGCGGGCGACAGCGCGCAGGATGGACGGGTGCGTCGTGACCGCCCGGTCGACGGCGCTCGGCACGAGGAGGTTCGGCTTGAGCAGGATCATCTCCCCCGGTGCGACGAACCGATCGATCCCGCCGAGAAGCTCGATCCCACGTCCGACGGCGTCGTCGACGCGCGCCTCGTCGTACGATGCACACCGAACCAACGCAACGATCGATCGAGTCGCGTTCTCGGCGCCGTTTCCGCTCATTCCCCTCCCTCCGTCCAGCAAGAGCCTCGATCATACACGAACCGGATCGGACACAACCTGTCTGGCGACTTGGCAAATCCCGCCCGCTCCTCTATCATCAGGGCTGACGTGGCTGATGCAGCCCGTCTTTTCGCCTTTTGGCGAGGACTTGGTTTCCACGCCGGACCGCTGCGACGCCGGTCGATGAGAAAGGAGCAAGCCGTGCTCGGAGGATTCGACTACGTTTGCGCCCGATCGGTCGACGAGGCTTGTCGCCTACTGGCCGAGCCCGGTGACGCGCGCGTCCTCTCCGGCGGAACCGACCTGCTGGTCGAGATCCGAAACGGCCTCAGGTCGCCGGGGTTGCTCGTCGACGTCAAGCGAATCGACCGGCTCCGTCGGCTGGAGACGTCCGGCGCCGAGCTGGTGATCGGCGCCGCCGTCCCGCTGAATGTCCTCGTCGAGCATCGCGAGGTTCGTCGGTCGTTTCAGGCACTCGCGGACGCGGCGCTGTCGATCGGAACGTACCAGCTTCGAAACCGGGCAACGCTCGCTGGAAACCTGTGCAACGCATCGCCGGCCGCCGACTCAGCGCCGGTTTTGCTGACGCTCGACGCGCGCCTCTCCGTCGCGAGCCCGGACGGCATGCGAACGATTCCGATCTCCGAGCTGTTCACCGGTGTCAAGCGGACCTGCCTGGGACCCGCCGACGTCGTGACCGACGTTCGCATTCCAACGCCATCGAAGCTGAGGAGGACCGCGTTCCTCAAGCAGCAACGGATCCGGGGGCACGACCTCGCCGTCGTCAACGTCGCGGGGTCGTACGCGCCGGGCGACCGGGCTCTCAGGATCGCCGTCGGAAGCTGCGCGCCGACGCCGATCCTCCTCGATCCGGTTGACGCGAGCGGCTCGCACGAGGCGATCGCCGAGCGGGTGGTCGAACTCGCCGAGGCGGCTACGGAGCCGATCTCCGACGTCCGCGCCTCGGCGGCCTACCGCCGCGCCGTTCTTCCGGTGCTCCTTCGACGCCTCGTCGAACGGCTTCTCGATGGAGGAGGTGACTCGTGAGTCACGAGATCTTCCTGACCGTCAACGGGCAGGCCGAGCGGGCGACAGTTCCCGCGTCGATGACGTTGCTCGAACTGCTCCGCGAATCCCTTCATCTCACGGGCACCAAGGAAGGCTGCGGGATTGGCGAGTGCGGTGCGTGCACCGTCCTTCTCGACGGACTCCCCGTCACCGCGTGTCTCGTCCTCGCCGTCGAGGCGGACGGGTGTGAGGTTCGAACCGTCGAGGGCGAAGCGAGTGACGGCCGGCTCTCCGTCCTCCAACAGGCGTTCATCGACGCCGGAGCCGCGCAATGCGGCTTCTGCACTCCGGGAATGATCATGTCCGCCCGCGCACTGCTCGAGCGGAGCCCGAGCCCGTCCGACGGGGAGATCGTCGAGGCAATCGCGGGAAACCTCTGCCGCTGTACCGGCTATGAATCGATCGTCCAGGCGATCCGGCGGGCCGCCGAATCGCTGAACGGCCGAGAAACCCGCAAGAGCGGTCCATCTCTCGCAGTGAATGGCCAAGCGGTCAAGCGGCCGCGACGGGCGAAAGCCCGCGACGCATCTCGGGCCGATCGCCCCAGAAGCACGCAAGGCGGTGGCGGATGACCGCTGAGCTTCGCTACGTCGGAAAACCGATCTCCCGCGACGACGCGGTCGACAAAGTAACCGGCGCGGCGAGGTACACCCACGACCTCGCTGTCCCTGGGATGCTCCACGCCGCGCTCGTGACCTCGCCCCACGCCTCCGCCAAGATCGTCAGGATCGACGCGTCGGCCGCGTCGGCATTGCCCGGCGTACGCGCCGTCCTCACCGGCGGCGGCCTCGACTACCACCTCGGCCTGTACATGCAGGACAAGCGGATCCTCGCCCGCAACGTTGTCCGATATCAGGGCGAGCCGGTCGTCGCCGTCGCAGCGGACACGCTCGACACCGCACGGGAGGCCTGCCGACTCGTCCGAGTCGAGTACGACCGGCTCGATCCGGTTCTCGACCCACGCGAGGCGTTGGCGAAGGGCTCGCCGCTCGTCCATCCGGATCTCGACACCTACGAGCACATGCGGGGCGTCTTCTTCCCGCAGCCGCGAACGAACATCGCTCACCACCAGAAGGTGCGGAAGGGCGACTTCGACACAGCGATCGCGTCCGCCGACGTGACGCTGACCGCCAAGTTCTACAATCCGCCGGTGCAGCACGTGCCGATGGAAACCCACGCAGCGATCGTGCAGGCCCTTCCGGTCGACCGCGCCGAGATTTGGACGTCGAGCCAATCGCCGTACACCGTCCGGCACTTGATGAGCGTCTGCTTCGGCGTCCCGCACGCGAATCTCCGTGTCCGCGTACCGTACGTCGGCGGCGGCTTCGGCGGCAAGGCCGGCCTCCATCTGGAACCGCTCGCGTATGTCCTCTCGAAGGCCGCGGGAGGACGCCCCGTCAAGGTGGTCGCGACACGCGAGCAGGAGTTCAACACGCTCCCATCGCGGCAGGGCCTTCACTCAACCGTCGAGATCGGTGCCGATCGAGACGGGGTGATCGGCGCGCTGAAGGCGACCTACGTCTGGGATGCCGGCGCGTACGCGGACTACGGCGTCAACGTCGGCCGTGCCGCCGCGTATTCGGGCGCCGGGCCGTACGTGGTTCCCAACTGCTGGATCGACTCCTACGTCGTCTACACCAACAAGATCTTCGGTACCGCCTACCGCGGGTTTGGGCACCTCGAGGTCCTGTGGGGGATCGAGCGGGCGATCGACATGATGGCCCGGAAGCTCGCGATGGACCCGGTCGAGTTCCGGCGCGCCAACCTTCTTCGCGAAGGTGAGACGACGATCACCGGCGAGCCGTTCACCGCGGGACACGGCAGCCCGGTCGGCTGCCTCGATGCCGCGGCTCAAGCGATCGCCTGGGGGAGACCGTCGGATCCGGTCGACGAGCCGTACAAGGTCCGCGGCAAGGGAATCGCGATGCTCCACAAGGCGCCCGCAATGCCGACCTACACTTCGTGCGCTGCCGTCATCAAGCTCGACGAAGATGGGGCGGCCGATGTCCTCGTCTCCGGCGTCGACTACGGGCAGGGGACCTACACCGTACTGAAGCAGATCGCCGCCGAGGAACTGAGGCTCCCGATCGACTCGGTTCACGTCACGTGGGACTGTGACACAGCGTTCTCGCCGTACGACTGGCAGACGGTGGCGAGCCGGTTCGCCTATATGGGCGGCAACGCGGTCATCGAGGCGGCGGCCGACTGCCTCCGCCAGATCCGCGACGTCGCCTCCAGCGCCCTCGGCGTGGCGGCCGACGAGGTCGTCTGCGAGAACGGGACCGCGTTCGTGAAAACCGACCCCGATCGGCGGATCCCGTACGCGCAGCTCGCCCTCGGCTACACGTTCGAGAACGGGAATTCGATCGGCGGACCGATCATCGGCCGCGGCCGCTACATCGCCACCGGCCTGACGCACCTCGACCCGCAAACCGGGCAGGGGCTCCCGGCGCAGTACTGGACGTACGGAGCACACGCGGTCGAGATCGAGGTCGATACGCGGACCGGCGAGATCGAGATCCTCGACATCGCCACCGCGCTCGACGCCGGGAAGGTTCTGAATCCGAAGCTGTGCGTCGGTCAGGTCGTCGGTGGGGTCGTGCAGGGGCTCGGGTCGGCACTCTGGGAGGGGTTCGTGTTCGACAAGGACGGGCGTTTTCTCAATCCCGCGTTCGTCGACTACAAGATCCCGACCGCCAAGGACATCCCACGCTCGACCCAGCAGATCCTACTCGAGAACCCGCAGCCGGGCGGCCCGTACGGAGCGCGAGGCGTCGCGGAGCACCCGATGATCTCCGTTCCCGGAGCAATCGGGAACGCGCTTCACGACGCGCTCGGGATCGAGTTCACCACGCTGCCGCTCAACTACGAGCGGATCCTGCTCGCCATTCGTGGGGCGGGCGAGGGCACATGAACCGCGTTCTTCTCGAACGGAACCGCTACTTCGACTCCGTCTTCCTGATGCGGATCAGTCACGACCTCGAAAGGCTCCCGGGCGTGAACCGGGCGATCGTCGCGATGGGGACACCTGCAAACCTCGCGAATCTGAAGAGCGCAGGCTTCGCGGCCGACGAGACCGCGGGCGAGATCCTTCCACAGGATCTCATCATCGCCCTGGACGGAGTATCGAGCGACGCGATCGAGGAGGCGAGCGACCGCCTCCGCCTCCTGCTGGCCGGCCCCACGATCGAGCGGCCAGGCTCGACCGGTACGCCGCGGCCGATGTCGGTCGCCGAAGCGATCGGGCTCGACCCGGACGTCAACCTCGCCCTCATCTCCGTGCCCGGGGCGTACGCCGCCCGCGAAGCGCGCCAAGCGCTACGGCAAGGTCTTCACGTGATGCTCTTCTCGGACAACGTCTCCGTGGAAGATGAAGTCGCTCTCAAGGACGAGGCGATCGACCGCGGCCTCATGATGATGGGACCGGACTGCGGCACCGCGATCCTCAACGGGACCCCGCTCGGCTTCGCGAACGTCATCCGTCGTGGACGGATCGGGATCGTCGGAGCGTCCGGGACCGGGATCCAAGAGGTCAGCTGTCTCATCCACCGGCTGGGCGAGGGCATCTCCCAAGCGATCGGAACCGGCGGGCGCGACCTGTCCGGAACAGTCGACGCGAGGATGACCCGCTTCGGCATCGAGGCGTTGGCCGACGATCCCGAGACGGACATCCTCGTGGTCGTCTCGAAGGCCCCCGAGCCGGCCGTTGGGGAGCGCGTGCTCACTGCGCTGCGAGCCGCCGGCAAGCCGGGCGTCGTTCACTTCGTGGCGGCGCAGCCGAAAGGCTCTGAGGACAACATCGCGTTCGCCGCGACGCTGGCGGACGCAGCCGGATTGGCGTGCGCCACGTCCGGGCTGGAGGTTTCGTCGGACGACGAAGCTCACCCCGCCCACGCCCCGGTTTCGGGATGCATGCGCGCACTGTACTGCGGCGGAACGCTCGCTCAGGAGGCGTGGGCCGTTCTTCGGCGTGCCGGACTCGAGGTCCGATCCAACGTGGCCGCAGATTCCTCGTTTAGGATCGCGCCGGGGACGGAGGCGGCGGGTCACGTAATCTGGGACCTCGGCGACGACGCGTTCACGGTCGGGACGCCGCACCCGATGATCGAGCCGTCGCTCCGCGACGAAGCGGTTCTCCGCGTGGCACAGGATCCGAGCGTAGGCATCGTCCTGGTCGACTGCGTTCTCGGGTACGGCGCCCACCCGGATCCAGCCGGAAGCCTCGGCGAAGCGGCGAAACGGGCGATCGAGATCGCCGCCGCACACGACCGGAACCTCGTCGTCGTCGCATCGGTCACCGGGACCGACGAAGACCCCCAGCACTTCGGCAGACAGGTCGCGACGCTGACCGAGGCCGGCGTCCTCGTCGCGCCGAGCAACGCTGCCGCCGTTCGATGGGTTGCGGCGGCGCTCGGTGGAGGTGGCGAATGATCGAGTTCTTCTCCCGGCCGCTCCGCGTCGTCAACGTCGGCCTCTCATCGTTCGCCGAGACCCTCCGCAGCTTCGGAACCCCCGTCCTGGATGTCGACTGGAGACCGCCGGCCGGCGGTGACCCCGAGCTAGTGGCCGTCATCGATCGGCTGGCCGCCGATGGCCGATGGATCGAGGAGATCGAGCGGGCCAACGCGGACGCAGTCGATCGACTGCTCGCTGCCGAGCCACGAGTCATCGGGATCGGCGTTGCGCGTGATGCGATCCCCGGAATGACCGACCGGACCGTCCTCCACGCCGGCCCACCGGTCGCGTGGGAGAAGATGTGCGGGCCGATGCGCGGCGCCGTTATCGGGGGGTTGATCTACGAAGGGCTCGCAGAGACGCCGGCCGAGGCCGAGGCGCTGGCCGCATCGGACGAGATCGCGTTCGATCCATGCCACCATCACGACGCCGTGGGACCGATGGCCGGCGTGGTCACGCCGTCGATGCCGGTCTGGATCGTCGAGAACGCCGCCTTCGGGAACCGCGCCTACTGCACGCTGAACGAGGGGCTCGGCAAGGTGCTTCGGTACGGCGCGTACGCGGGGGAGGTGATCGATCGGCTGAACTGGATGGACGACGAGCTGGCGCCCATCCTCTCCGCCGCAATCGAGGCACACGGCCCGATAGATCTCCGTTCGTTGATCGCCCAGGCGCTGCAGATGGGCGATGAAGGCCACAATCGGAACCGCGCCGGAACGTCGCTTCTGATCCGCCAGCTCGCCCCGTCCCTGGTGAGGCTCGACGTCGATCGAGATGCCGTCGCCCGTGTGCTCGAGTTCCTCGACGCCAACGATCACTTCACCCTCAATCTGACGATGCCGGCCGGGAAGTGCGCGCTCGACGCTGCGGCCGGAATCGAAGGCAGCTCGCTCGTAACCGCGATGGCGCGAAACGGGACCGAGTTCGGAGTCCGCATCTCGGGAACCGGCGACCGCTGGTTCACCGCCCCGGCTCCGATGGTCGAGGGCCTGTATCTGCCGGGCTTCTCCGCCGGGGACGCAGCGCCGGACATCGGCGATTCCGCGATTGCGGAGACCGCCGGATACGGCGGGTTCGCGATGGCCGCCGCGCCGGCGATCGTCCAGTTCGTTGGCGGCTCCCCCGAGCAGGCGCTCGAGACTACACGACGGATGCGGCGCATCGCGCTCGCCGAGAGCCGCTTCTACCAGGTCCCGGCGCTCGGCTTCCGCGGCACGCCGACCGGAATCGACGCGCTTCGTGTCGTCGAGACCGGAATCGTTCCGGCAATCAACACCGGGATTGCGCACAAGGAGCCAGGGATCGGAATGGTCGGCGCCGGACTCGTGACGCCGCCGTTTCGCTGCTTCGCGGACGCCGTCAGAACGCTCGCGAGGCAGCTTGGGGGGGTGGCTTGAACGCCGAACTCCTGGTGGATGACAGGAAGGAACTAGTCTCTCTTGCGAAAGGACGGGCAACATGCGATTCATTGATCTAACGATCCCACTGTCGATTGCGACGCCGCCGTGGCCGACGTACGAGCCGCTGCAGGTGAAGTACTTCAAGCGCCTCGCGCCAAACGGGGCAAACGGCCAGTTGCTGACCCACTCCAACCACGTCGGGACGCATCTCGACGGGGAGATCCACTTCTACACGCCGGGCAAGGACATCGCGCAGCTCGACTTCGACTTCCTCGTCCACGGCGGGGTCGTCGTCGACCTGTCCGAGGCCGTCGGCGACTACGACATCTACACTCCGGAGATGATCGAGGAGCGCGTCGATGTGAAGGAAGGCGACATCCTGATCCTCCACACCGGTTACCACCACTACGGGTGGGACCAGCCGACCGCCGACGAGGTCCGGTACATGGTCAAGCACCCCGGCCCGGACCGCGACTTCGCCGTGTGGTGTCGCAAGAGGAAGATCCGCTGGATCGGGGTCGACTGCGGAAGCGCCGATCACCCGATGAACACGATCATCCGCGACTGGATGCCGCGCCAGGCGAAGGAGGCCGAGGCCCATTTCCAAGCCAAGTACGGGACCTCGCTCGAACAGCGGTTCGACGCATCGAAGTACCAGTTGATGCACATCGAGCTGTTCAATCACGGGATCATCCACGCCGAGTGCCTCGGCGGCGACATCGACCTGCTGCTCGATCAGCGGGTACAGATCGGCTGCTTCCCGTGGCGGTTCGTCGACGGGGAAAGCTCGATCTGCCGGATCGTCGCGATGGTCGACGACGAGCGGTACGATGAGCTGATGGAGGTCAAGTCCGAGTGTGTTCTTACCAAGTTCGGCGACATCGCCGGCGCAAAGAACCCGCATTTGCACGAGATCGGGCGCACCTGATGCATCGCTAGCCGCCCAGTGGGGCCAGCAGCTCCGATAGCTCAACAGCTTCGTTTCGCAGGATCGAGTATAAGAGCAGGTCGCGGTACTCCCCGCGGTCGAAGTGAGCGTGGCGAAGCGTGCCTTCGAGCGTGTAGCCGGCCCGCTCGGCGACGGCCCGTGACGCCACGTTGCGGGGATCGAGGAGGATTTGGACGCGGCCGATCGACTCTTGGCCGAACAGGTACGCCGTGGCCATTTGAACCGCCTCGGGCATGAACCCGTGACCCCGATCCTCGGGTCGGTAGATCCGGTAGCCGAGTTCCCAGCCCTGGTAGCTGTGAGACGCCTTGTAGACGTTGACCTGGCCGAGCCGGCGGCCGTCGCGATCGGTGATCAGGAACAGCTTGAACTCGTCGGTCCACCAGTTCGTATCGTCGAACTGCTTGAACCACCGGGGCTCGGAGATGCACCCGAGCGGCCAGAACTCCCCGATCTCCCGCACGTCGGCGACGAAATCGTACAACCCGTCCAGGTCGCTGCGCCGAAACGGTCTCAGGACGACTCGGTGGCCTACAAGCATGCCGGTTGCTCCTTCGGTCGGGTGCCGCGCGCGCCCAGATTCGCTCATCACACGGCCCGCCGCAAGCTGTGATCCCTGCTTGGATAGCGGTTGGAGCCCGACCTACTACGAATCAAAGGACGTAGTCTCGATTCACGCCTCGGGATGCTATGGGTGTTCGTCGATCGTCTTCCCCCTAGACGCACCACCTCCACAGATGTGTCCGCATCGCCGTGCTCTTAAGGAAGCGGGCCGGCTTGCACCGACCCGCGGTTCCGAACCCATGAAGGGCTGCCCTAGCCTAGTACCGCCAGTCGCTGTCCTTACCCCCGCGGGAATTGCCTCCCCGGCCCCCTCCCGATCTACCTCCTCGGCCGCCGCCACGTCCGCCGCCGCCGCTTCGCGGCGGACGGCGCTTGCGGTTGCAGTCGCCGCAATACACGGGACGGTCGGACGTCGGCTCAAACGGAAGCTCATCGATCGCTTTCCCGCAGTCGGCGCACTTCAAATTGAGGTGCCGTACGTCGACCATCTTACGCTCACCATACGCCATCCGATCTCCTTTTGCGGTCTCGGTCCCTCAAGCACCGACTGCCCAAGACGAAGTCCGCGTACCGCACGGTATCCCAATCGACACGAAAAAGGAAGGCCTTCCCCGAACGCTCCCCGACTGCAGGCGGCACGGGCCTTCACCACGCGACCGTGGATCGCCCCCGTGGGGTCGACAGACCCACCCTGTGATCCGCATCACAGACGTTGGGCGCTCCGATGGAGAGAATGGGGGTGGGCCTGGGAAGTCCCGATTTGAAGAGGAGCTGAGACCGTGATCACGCTGCCCCGTCGATGCATGATTTCGCTGGCGATCGCCGCCGTGTCCCTTCTGCTACCCGTCGTGCTACCGGCCGCGGGGCAAAGCGACAACCCCGAGGCGCTGGTCCGCCTCGAGCGAACGCTGTCCGCCGCCCACGCCCTGCCGGGGAGCACGTTCCTCGTAGCCGTCAAGATCGAGCCTCAGACGGATCTGGAGGGCGTCGGCGTGCGTGAGACGCTGCCGTTCGGATGGACGGTCCACCCCGTAGAGACGGACGGCGCTGCGTTCAAGCGGTCCGAGAACGAGTGGGTGTTCACCGATCGTCTCGCCGGCGGATCGACGATCGTCCTGGTGTACGAGGTCACGGTTCCCCCGGCCGATCGGCTGTACTCCGACACGCTGCCGACCTGCTTCGAGATTGGCGGGACCTTCCAGGCAACCGTCCCGGCGTTCGAGATCCCGATCCCCGGAGAGAGCTCCGTGGAGATCGGAACGGCGCTGCCGATTCCGACGGCAGTCGCTCATCTCATCCCGGGAACGCGGGACGAACCGGACGCGATCGACCTCCGCTTGAACGAGCGAATCAGCCAGGCGCAGCTCGAGCGCGCCCTCGAGCTATGGTCTACGGACACGACCGTCCCATGGACCGAGGGCGAGATCATCGACCTGGCGATGATGGAACGGCTCACGGGGCTGTACGAAACGTGCACGGAGGTCGACGAGCCGCTTCCATCGTCGATCGACCCTGGCCTCGTCGCCATCCGCACGATCGAGACGTTCCTTCCGTGCGATTCCGTCCTTCTCCCGGAGGGCTGCTTCGATCCGGGCCTGCCGGCACGGCAGTTCGCCGTCACCGTCGAGATAACCGGATCGTTCGATGCGTACGGCATCGGACTGAGGGAGTGGTTCCCGGAGACGTGGCGGATCACGCCCGTTAGGCATTCCGGGTTCGTCTACCGGCCGTCCGCGACCGAGTGGATCTATCCCGATCGTCTTCCGGCGGGACAGGCCATTGCCGTCGAGTACCTCGTCGAGGTGAATGAATCGACGACCGATCGGCTGAGCACGCACAGTGGCTGCTGCGGCGCCGCGACTCCGTTCGTCGGCAGCGCATCGAGCGGTGTTGAATGCAGCGAACGCGCGGTAGGAGGCGAGTCCGAGGCGTACGTGTGGGAGTGCCTCCCCGTGCTGCTCGCAATCTCGCGCTGGGATGTCGACGAGGACCGGCTCGACGCGACGCTCTCCGACACCCTCTCATTCCCGCAGGTTCAGCGGGCCATCGACTTCTGGTTGTCGGGCACGGCGGTGCCGCACACGTGTGGCTACACCGTCGGATATCACATGCTGAAGCGAATCGCCGCCTACTGGCTCGCCGGGATTCCGGTCACGGAGCCGCTGCCCGAGGACGCCCCGATGCCATGCGAGAGCCCGGATGACGACTGCTACGCGCCGGCCTGTCCAAACGGCGACCTCTGCCACTTGAGGGAACTGCAACGCGTGGAGGACTACGTCGGAGTTCCGAACCCGCCGCGCGTCTCCGTGGAGATCGAGGGCGCCTGCGAGCTAACCTGCGCCACCCCGGCCACGACGTTGCGCGCCATGGTGCGGGGTGGGACGGCCCCGTACCGGTACGAGTGGTTGGGGCAGGGCGGAGAGCTGCTCAGCACATCGGACACGCTCAGCGTGACCGAGCCTGGAGCCTACACGGCGGTCGTCGCGACCGTCGGCGGCTGCCGCGTCGGTCAGCGGGTCGTAATTACCCAAGATGTCGAAGCGCCTCAGGCCTCGATCGACGTCGGCGGCGTGCTCTGCTGCGCCATGCCGGAAGTCGCCCTGACTGCGTCCGTGCTCGGGGGACGGCCGCCGTTCGAGATTCGGTGGACCGGGGCGGACGGACAGCCACTCGGAACGGGAACGCTCCTCACCGTCGACGCCCCGGGCCGGTACACGGCCGTGGTCCGTGGCGCGAACGGCTGCTCGGGCCTCGCCGACGCCGAGGTCCTCAGGGACGTCGAACCGCCGACGGCCCACGCGGGACCGGATCGGAAGCTGACGTGCGATCAGACGGAAGTCGCCTTGAACGGCTCGGCGACCGGAGGACAAGCGCCGTACGCCTACCGCTGGACGAACGCGAACGGCGAGACGATCGCCAACAAGCCCTCGACGAGCGTCGATGCACAAGGAACCTACACCCTGATCGTCACCGGCGCCAACGGCTGTTCGGGATCGGACGACGTACACGTCGAGCTGGACACGGATCCGCCGACCGTGGATCTCTCCGCGTCCGGCTCGATCACCTGCGCCGCGCCGATGGCCACGCTCACGGCGACGATCACCGGGACGGAGGCACCGGTCACGGTGACCTGGTTCGACCCGTCCGGCGAGGCGATCGGTACCTCGACACGCGTCGGCGTCGCCGAGGCGGGGACGTACACCGTGCGCGTCCGGGGCGGGAACGGCTGCACGATCGAGGAAGCGATCGCCGTCGCCCAGGACACCGAGCCGCCGTCCGTGTCGGCCACGGTGTCCGGCAGGCTGACCTGCGACACCGCCGAGGTCGAGCTGCGCGCCGACGTTCGCGGGGGGCGCTCGCCGTACGCGTATGAGTGGAGAAACGGCTCGGGGCGAGCGATCGCGACAACCGAGACGGCAAGCGTGCGCCAGCCGGGGACCTACGAGTTGACGGTCACAGGAGCGAACGGCTGCTCCGCGAGTGGCTCGGTGCAAGTGAGCGAGGACGTCGAACCGCCTGCGGTGTCCGCGTCCGCATCCGGGGAGCTGACCTGCGCCGTGACCGAGGTGAGGCTGTCCGCGACCGTCTCGGGCGGACGGGCACCGTACGATGTCCGGTGGACCGACGCGTCAGGCGCCGCCCTCGGGATCGGGGCGATCACCGTCGACCAGCCCGGGACCTACACCGCCACGGCGACCGGGGCAAACGGCTGCTCCGATTCCGACTCCGTGACGGTATCGCAGGATCTGGCCGCTCCGTCCGTCGACGCCGCAGCGTCGGGGGAGCTCAGCTGCGCCGCAGCCGAGGTGACGCTGTCCGCTCGAATCGCCGGCGGCCGGCCGCCGTATTCCGTCGTCTGGAGCGACAGCGGCGGCACATGCGTCGGAACCTCGCAGACGGTCACCGTCGGCGAGCCGGGGCTCTACACCGTTACCGCCACCGGAACGAACGGGTGTTCCGACTCCGACTCCGTGACCGTAACCGAGGATCTGCTGGCGCCCGCCGTCCGCGCCTTTGCCGACGGCGTGCTGACCTGTAAGGTCAGCGAGGTCACGCTGGTCGCGACCGTCGAGAGCGGCCGGCCTCCCTACGAGATCGCGTGGACCGACGCGTCCGGCGAACCGCTCGGAGAGAACGGGTCGATCACCGTCCACAAGCCGGGAACCTATACGGTGACCGCCACCGGAACGAACGGGTGTTCGGCGTCCTCCTACGTGATCGTCACCGAGGACGTCGCACCGCCGCTCATCGATCTCGGACCTGACACGGTGTTGACCTGCTCCTGCCCCGAGATCTTCCTCCGCGCCCTCCCCCTCTGGGGATCCGGAGGGCCATACAGCTACCTCTGGCGGAGCAGCTGTGGCACCTTACTCGGCACCGAGCCCGAACTGTGCGTGGCCGTTCCGGGGACGTACTCCGTCACGGTCACCGGCGCGAACGGGTGCTCCAGCACGGCTTCGGCAACCGTGCGGGACGGGATCGAGCCGCCGCAGGTCGATCTCGGACCGGATCTCTTGCTCACGTGCGCCCGACCCGACGCCGTCCTTTGCGCCCTCCCTCTGGATGGATGCACGGGTCCGTACAGCTACCTGTGGAGGAGCGATCGCGGGGACGTCCTTCGGACCGGCCCCGAGCTGCGCGTGGGCACCGCGGGCACGTATACCGTCACCGTAACCGACAAGGACGGCCGCTCCACAACAGACTCAGTGAGCGTCCATGACGGAATCGAGCCGCCGACGGTCGATCTCGGGCCGGATCTCTTGCTCACATGCGCTCGACCCGACGTCGTCCTCTGCGCCATACCTCTGGATGGATGCACGGGTCCGTACAGCTACCTGTGGAGGAGCGATCGCGGGGACGTCCTGCGGCGGACCGGCCCCGAGCTGCGCGTGGGCACCGCGGGCACGTATACCGTCACCGTAACCGACAAGGACGGCCGCTCCACAACAGACTCGGTGAGCGTCCATGACGGAATCGAGCCGCCGACGGTCGATCTCGGGCCGGACCGCTCGCTCGGTTGCTGCTCGACGGCGATCGAGCTCGTCCCCACCATCGAGGGGGGAGCCATGCCGTACAGCTACTCGTGGTACAACGAATGCGATGTCATCATCGGAACCGACCCCACGCTGGCTGTCACGCAGGCGGGCACGTATCTGCTGATCGTTCGGACGCTCGACGGATGCATCGGATCGGATTCGGTCGTTGTTCGAGAACCCTAGACGAGCCATCGAGGCACGCCATGCGATCCTCCGCGATGCCGCGGCCGGTACTCCTGGAGAGGGAGTTCTCCTGTAGTCGCCGCGTCCCGTCGCTGGATCGTGCAGGAGGACCAGCGTGATTCGGATCCGTCGCATCGTGGCGGACTTGAAATCATCGCTGGCTTCGGGGGGAATCGAGGGGATGGCCCGGACGCATTCGGCCGCCATGAGGAGCTGTTTCTCCTACCGCCTGTTTTGCGGATTGCTCGATCTCGTCTATCCCGTAACAGCTCTTCTCGACCTCATGAAGGATCTCGATCGGCAGGTTGAGAGGCGCGGGCTGACTGCGGCATCC
>Ga0272443_10000275_pt1 | contig 96976 bp, 84 predicted proteins | sample SSMAcet12_FD_193581 | JGI IMG/M metagenome (GOLD analysis project Ga0272443, IMG submission 193581) | Marine sediment archaeal communities from Little Sippewissett salt marsh, Falmouth, MA, United States - SSM-Acet-12 | ecosystem: Environmental > Aquatic > Marine > Wetlands > Sediment ... | reverse complement strand
GGGCTTGATCAAAGCCCATTCTCGATCGCTCAGGTCAAACCGCGCCATGTCTACCCCCAAATCACCTAAGGGGAGTGAATCACTGTTCGTCAGCTAACGGAATCCATTTATGAGTACAGAACCTAGCTGGTCGTACGGCGATCGTGAAGCCAGAAATTGGAGACGAAAACGGCGGAGTTATTACATCTCATGATCGGGAATTTATCCTAACAATTCAGGGAGGCTCGGACATGACGCGCGATGTCCGCAACTACACGATCAACAAATAGTCTCAGCGCGCAACTTCAGCCTTGCATCGGGCGTGTCGTTCTTGACGCAGACTTTGATCGCCCTCTACGATCATCGCAGGATCCGCGAGAGATCCACGGAGGAACGATATGGAAGTGACGAAGTGCCCGCGTCCGGCCTGGATTCATGCTGCCTGGAGCACGGCAGCGGCCTTATGTGTCGCTGTGACGATGCCGGCAGACCACGCGACTGCGGAGGAGTTGTCGGCCGATCGCATCAAGGCAGCGATCTCCGCCGTCGACAGCACCATGATCAAGGCCAATACCGCGACATCGAAGGACTGGCCGACGATCGGCCTCGATTATGCCGAGACGCGCTTCAGCAGGCTCGACAAGATCAACACCGACAACGTCAAGGATCTGGGGCTCGCGTGGAGCTACAATCTCGACTCCGAGCGCGGCGTCGAAGCCACGCCGGTCGTCGTCGACGGCATCATGTATCAAACCGCCTCGTGGAGCGTCGTCCACGCGATCGATGCCCGCACCGGCAAGAAGATCTGGACCTTCGATCCCGGCGTGAAACGCGAGCTGGGCTACAAAGGATGCTGCGACGTCGTCAATCGCGGCGTCGCGGTCTACAAGGGCAAAGTGTTCGTCGGCGCCTATGACGGCCGACTGATCGCGCTCGATGCTGCGACCGGTCAGAAGGTCTGGGAGAAGGACACGCTGATCGACCACGAGCATTCCTACACCATCACCGGCGCGCCGCGCGCCTTCAACGGCAAGGTCGTGATCGGCCAGGGCGGCGCGGAATATGGCGCGCGGGGCTACATCACCGCCTATGACTCCGAAACCGGCAATCAGCTATGGCGCTGGTTCACCATCCCCGGCGATCCATCGAAGCCGTTCGAGGACGAGTCGATGGCGACGGCCGCCAAGACCTGGAATCCGTCGACCAAATATTGGATCAATGGTGGCGGCGGCACGCCGTGGGACACGATCACCTACGACCCCGACCTCAATATGGTCTATCTCGGCACCGGCAACGGCGCGCCGTGGAATCGCAAGATCCGCAGCCCGTCCGGCGGCGACAATCTCTACCTCGCCTCGATCGTCGCGCTGAATGCCGACACCGGCAAATATGTCTGGCACTATCAGGAGACGCCCGGCGATCACTGGGACTACACCTCGACCCAGCCGATGATCCTCGCCGACATCACCATCGACGGCACCCCGCGCAAGGTGATCCTGCACGCGCCGAAGAACGGCTTCTTCTTCGTGATCGACCGCACCAATGGCAAGTTCATCTCGGCCAAGAACTTCGTCGATGTGAACTGGGCCACCGGCTATGACGCCAATGGCCGTCCGATCGAAGTGCCCGCCGCGCGCGGCGATGATCCCTACGACTCCGTTCCCGGCCCCTACGGGGCCCACAACTGGCACCCGATGTCGTTCAATCCGCAGACGGGGCTGGTGTATCTCCCGGCGCAGAACATTCCGGTCAACCTCACACCGGAGAAGAGCTTCGTGAACAATGCGCCGACGCCGGGCAAGTTCGGCGGGGTCACGGCGTGGAATCTCGGCTTCATGCTGAACGCGACGCCGCCGAAGGCCCCGGCGTTCGGACGCCTACTGGCCTGGGATCCGGTGCAGCAGAAGGAAGTCTGGCGCATTGAGCACGTCTCGCCTTGGAATGGCGGCACGTTGACGACGGCTGGCAATCTGGTTTTCCAGGGCACCGCCGATGGCCGCTTCGTGGCCTATGATGCGCGGAACGGCAAGATGCTGTGGGAGACGCCCACCGGCACCGGCGTCGTCGCGGCCCCCTCGACCTACATGATCGACGGGGTGCAATATGTCTCGATCGCCGTCGGCTGGGGCGGTGTCTACGGGCTGGCGCAGCGCGCCACCGAACTGCGGACTCCGGGCACGGTCTACACCTTTGCCGTCGGCGCCAAGGCCAAGCTGCCGGAGTTCGTGAAGTACCAGACCGAGGGACTGCTGCAGGGCGTGAAATATGATCCCAAGGACGTGCCCGAGGGCACCGCGCTTTACATCGCCGCCTGCGCCACCTGCCACGGCGTGCCCGGCGTGGACAAGGGCGGCAACATCCGCAATCTCGGCTACGTGCCGGCCGAAGAGATCACCAAGCTGAAGGACATCGTCTTCAACGGACCGTTCCGCGAGCGCGGCATGCCCGACTTCACCGACAAGCTCAAGGAGGAGGACGTGGTGAAGATCCAAGCCTTCATCCAGGCCACGGCCGACGCCATCCGGCCGAAGAAGTAGCTCTCCATGCCTGGCCTGGTCCACCGCACCGGGGCGCCCGCGCCCTGGTCATGCGGCCCCCGGCCCCAGCTGCGAGCAGCTGCTTCGCCTCAGCCTGCGACGTCGTACTGCTTGCTCAGCTGATCGCCGATCTTCACCAGCATCGCGACGCTCTCGGGATAGCCCGGCAGCGTCGCCGTGCCCGGGTCGGCCTTGGCGCGGAACTCCCATTTGGTGCCCCAGCGCAGCACCGAGATCGCCATGCCGGCGGGACAATCGACCCGCGCCTTCAGCTCCTCCTTGGCCATCGCGATGAGCTCGGCTTCGGTCTTGGTCGGCTTGGTCATCTGATCATGTCCTCCCGCCCGTGCGCCATGCGTCGACCTCAACGGCCGACGATCGCCTGCTTGACGCCCTTGATGCGCGGCAGGCTCCCGGTGGTCTCCGGCTCGACCTTGGCGGCATCCTTGCCGCCTTCCGGCGACGACTTGCCGGTCGCGTCGGGGAAGCGCGCCTTCATATCGCGCAGGAAGCCGTCCAACGTATCGACGCTCGCCGCCATCTTGGCGATCTGGGCGAACTCGGCGCTGGATCCGCTCGCCGGCTTGCTGGCGACGTCGAAGGCGAGCTTGTCGGCCTCGCCGGTCATCAGCGGCGCATATTTCTCGCGGAAGCGAGCCAGGCCGATGGCGTCGTCAGCCAGCGCATAGCCGACGACGGCGCGCAGGATGTCGCCGCGCTCGGCCGGATTGAGCGGGCGGAAATCGCGCCAGCGGTCCCCGTAATAGAGCTCGATCTGCTCGGAAGCCTCGCGCCAGCGCCGCGACGCCCAGTAGATGTCGGAGCGCAGCCGGATCGCCTCGCGACCGATCACGTTGGTGATGATGTCGAGGGCGAGATCATGACGGCCGATGTCGCTGTTGGCGCGTGCCTCCAGCAGCAGCCGCTGCTGGCGCAGTTCGCCCGAGAGATCGGCAATGCGGGTCGTGCGCAGCGCCTCGATGGCGCGATCCGGCTTGCGATTGGTCAGATAGACCATGGCGAGGCGCGCCGCCACCTGGGCCCGCGCCGCGCCTTCGAGACGGCGATCGACCTGGTACTGCAGCAGCTCGGCGGCCTGATCGAGCAGATCGATGCCGACCAGGCGATCGGCCAGCTTGCGGATCATCTCGTCGCCGCGCCGGCCGATCGGGGTCAGCTCGCGAAAGCCGTAGAAGATGCTGAGCGCGTCGACCGGCGGCAGGTCATCGGCCTTGCCGCTGAGGAACAGCTGCGAGAACAGCCGTGATGCATTGTCCTGGGCCTGGCGCGCCATGTCCGAATTCGGCATCAGGCGGGTCGCCATGCGCGCGGCTTCGAGCGAGTCGGCATAGCGGCCGGCCTCCTCATAGAGCTGCGACATCATCTGCAAGGCCTGCACCTCGACCACGTCGCCGCGCCAGATCGCCTGCAGCGTCTCCAGCTCCTTCAGCGCATCGGCCGGCTTGATCTCACCGCGCTTCTGCAGCAGCTTGATCTCCAGGAGCTTGGCTTCGGCCGCGGCCATCCGGTCGCTGGAATTGATCGCGGCGCGATACTCGTCGAGCGCATCCTTCTCCTGCGCCATGGCCTCGGCCAGCCGGCCGCGCAGCACGGCCACGTCCGGCTTCATGTCGGGCGACACGCCGGTCACGTCGAGCTCGGCCCGCCGCTTGGCAGCACCGGCGAAATCCTTGATCTCGAGCGCCGACTTCATCGCATCCGCGATCACGATGCGCTGCAGGTCGAGCGGCAGCGAGGCGATGGCGAACTCGACATTCTTCAGCTTCTCGCGGGCGTCGGCAAACTTGCCCTGCCGCGCATAAGCGAGGCCCTTCCACATCTGCGAGTCGAAATTGTTGCCGATCGAGGACGTCGCGAGATCCTTCAGGCCCTGATCGGGCCGTCCCATCAGGATGCTGGCGACCGCATGGATCATCAGCATCGCGGTCTCGTCGGTGCGCGGATCACCGTCCGAGATCATCAGGTTGGTGACGCCGCGCGCCTCTGGATACATCGCCCGCGCCATGTAGAAGCGCGCCAGCGCGAGCCGCGCCTGGGCGCGCCGCTCCGGCTCCGCATCGGCGGCGGCCTTGATCAGCGCGTCCTGGCGCGCCAGGAAAGGCTGGTTCTGGTTACGCTGCCACTCGTCGATGTCGAACATCGGCCGGACGGCGGTCGGCGCGCGCTCCGGCGAGAAGCCGATCGAGGACAAAGTCAGGCCGCCGGGACGGCCAAGGATCACCTTGTCGGGCGCGATCTCGACAGCGACATCCTCCGAATTCGGGCGCACCGCGATGCCGTGAATGGAATCGAGCAGCGACAGGTCGACGAAATCCTGGCGCTTGATGAAGCCGCGGATCGGCGGTGGCGCGGTCACCACCAGCAGCGTGTCACCGGCATCGGGATCGGTCAGCCGGTGCAGCAACCCTGCCCCGGGATTGGCGAGCGGCACCATGACATTGGCCAGCGCGGGATCGGTGACATTGCGCATCACCATCAGCGGCTGCTGGTTGCTCTGGCCCTTGTCGGCAAAGGACAGCGTCCAGCTGCGGCCGCCATCGTCGCTGGACAGCGAATGCATCTGCGGCCGGTTGAGCCTGATCCGGATCGCCTGTCCCTTGTCGAGCGGCATCCGGTTGGCCTCGCCGACGATGGCGCCGCCCTTGGCCTTGATCGGCTCGACATCGACGGGCTTGGTCGAATCGAACACCATCCATACCGTGTCGCCGCGGCGGAACAACGCCGCCGGCGTGACCTGGCCGAAGCCGAAGGTAAGCCGCAGGCCGTCGCTGTCGCGCAGCGCTTCGAGCGTGGCGGCCCCGTTCGCGGTCGTCTCCACGGGCTTCTCGGCCATCTTCTCGACCGGCTTGGCGGGTTCGGCCTTGGCGATGTCGGGCTTCGCTGCCTCGGACTTTGCCGTCTCGGACTTCGTCGTCTCGGACTTCATCGTCTCGGGCTTGGCAGCCTCAAGCTTCGGCTCGGCCCTGGCGGCTTCGGCCTGCGGCGGCTCGGATTTGGCAGCTTCGGGCCTGGCCGGCTCGGCCTTCTCGGCCATGGCCGGCGCGGCGGCGGTCTCGGTCGCTGGCGTGGCCATGGCGGGCGCGGGCTTGGCCTCGGCCTTCATCTCTTTCGCGATCGTCTCGGAGGTCGGCGGCACGATCTCCGGCAGGGTGGCCTGCTTCGGCTTCTCGCCATTCGGCTTGTCACCATTGGGCTTCTCGGCGGCGGCCGCATTGGCGCCCGGCAGCGTATCGGAGGAGACCGCGGCCACCTTCTTGTCCGGCTGCACATAGGCCACGTCGATATTGTAGTTCTTCTCGTCGCGGAAGGCGTGGACGTCGACCTCGCCGATCATGCCGATCTCGACCACGGTCCTGGTGCCGTCGATGCGCTGATTGATCGCGGCGACGTTCGGCGGCGCCACGATCTTGGCGTCGGCGAGATCGAACGACAGGGGCGCCGTGAAGAACAGCGACAGCTTCTGGTCGTTGAGCACCGAGGAGATGCCGACCCCGTCGGGGATCTCGAACACGAAGCGCACGAAGGTCGGCTGCACCAGCGCGCGCACCCGGATCGGCGGGCGCTTCTTGGATTCCGCCTCTGCGCGCTGCAGCCGCAGCGCACGCTCGGCGGCGCGGGCGCGCTCGGCAAGCTCGCGCACCACCTCGGCCGGCAGCGGCGGCGGCGGGCCGGTCCAGCTGTCCGGCAACAGGTCGATGAAGACGCGCTCGCCCGCGGTCATGGTGTTGACGCGCACCTTGCGCGACAGCGACAGCCGCAACGCCGAGCCGTCCGGGTCGCCACGCGCCGAGGAGATGTAGTCCGGCGCCGCATCCGTCCAGCGATCGATCGGGATATTGGCGGGCCGATCGAACCTGATCAGCAGGATCGATCCGGCCGTGGTCACCTCGGCGCCGACATCCTCGGCGAATTTCAGCACCAGGCGCGCATAGCCGTTCTGGGCCGACAGGCTCGCCTCGCCGGACACCGGCGCCGCGCCGGCCGCAACCGTCGACAGCAGCATTCCGATGATGATGGCCGACGCCAACGCAATGCCGGCGCGCATGCGCGCGCGGACCTGCGACCGCAATCCGATGGGAGTCATGCGCGCCATGGTCACAAGCTTCCAGTTCGTCATCCGTAACGCGACGGATACGCCTGCCCCGCCACGCCGGAAGTCTAGGAGCCGGCGTTTAAGGGCGCATTAAACATGCGGTTCAATTGGTCCTGACCGGCACGATCTTGCCTTCGATCTTCGGCAGTTCGGCGCTGGTGTCGGGCTTGTCCGCGCCCGCCCGGCGCGCCAGCTCCACCGTGAGCCGCTCGGCCGCCTCCGGCGTCATCAGGCCGAGAATGTCGGACATCTTGCGCGGGGCGATCTGGGACGCGATCTCGATCAGCACCGACATGTCGAGCCTGTCAAACACCTTGGCGGCGTCTTTCGGCTTCATGCCCTCATACATCGTGACGATGCTCTTGAAGCGGGCGTTGTCGGCCTCCGTCTTCGCCGCCTGCGCACCGGAAATCCGGCTCTCGATCGCCTTCATCTCCTCGGTCTTGGACTGGATGCGCTGCTCGGCGGCGCGCAACAGGCTCTCGCGGATGTCGATCTCGCGGGCGCGCGCGTCGAGCTCCTGGCGGCGCGACTGCAGCCGCTCGAGGATCGCCTTCTCTGCCGGCGACACCTGCTGCTGATTTTCTTCCGGCTTGATGACGACGCCGTCCGGCTTGGTCGCCGGGGCGGCCGGCTTCGGCGCCTCTTCCTTCTTCTCCTTCGGCTCGCCATGGGTCGAGCCGGTGACGAGGTCATTGTCCTCGCGGCCCGGATAGCCCAGGTTTTCCTGCGCCCAGGACCGCTTGGTCGCCTGCGGATTGTACTCGAAGACGTAGCCGCCATCGATCACGAGGCCGGCCACCTTCAGGACCGCGAGGCAGGCCACCGCAATCAGGACGACGGGAATGACTCGGATGTTACGAAACGCATTCATGCAGCGAGGCCACCGGTCCTTCGACGTTCAGAGAATGCCTGAGCCGCTGCGGCGACCGCCTTGGCGCTGGAGACGCGGACCGGCTCGGCAGTGATCGCCGGCACCGGCGCGGGCGCAGGCTCCGACGCGGCTTCAGGCGCGGTGATCGGCCGCGCGGCGCTGGCGATGCGCGACAGCCGGCGCACGACGCCGTCGCTCTCGGCCAGTTGCTTGCGCAGTTGATCCGACATCTGCGTCGCGGCCGCGAGCTGGTTGCCGAGATTCTCGTTGACGTCGCGTACCGCAAGCTTGAGGCCGCCGATCGCCCGCTCGGCGATCTCGGTCGCGGTGATCAGCTCGGCGATGACCGCCTTGAGCGAATGTTCGTCGGCCTTCAGCCGCTTGAGTCTGGAGTTCAGCAGCATGCAATAGCCGATGGTCAGCACCAGAAGGACCGCCACCAGGCTTTCGATGATCAATCCGAGCGAGTGGTTCATTGGGCCTCCATCAATTTGTTCTGGCCTTCGGCGCCTTCAAACATTGCGAGTGTAGTATTGGGCTTGCGCAAATTCTTGGTGACACGGATCGCGACGCGGTCGCCGACCCGGCCCATGCGTCCCTCCGTCAGCATCGTGCTGCCGCAACGGACCGCGACCAGCGCATCCGGGCGGATGTCGAGCGGCAGGGTGTCGCCGACCTTGAGCCGCATCAATTGCTTCAGGGGCACGTCGGCCTCGTAGAGCACCGCGTCGACGGCGACCTCGGCCTGGGCAATCTCGGTGGCGAAATGGCCTTCCCAGACCGGGTCGCGGCCGAACTTCTCGCCCATGAACATCTGCAACAGCACCGGCCGGATCGGCTCGATCGTCGCATAGGGCAGCAGGAGTTCGATATTGCCGCCGCGATCCTCCATGTCGATCCGCAGCTTCACCAGGATCGCGGCATTGGCGGGCCGGCTGATCGCGGCGAAACGCGGATTAGTCTCCAGACGGTCGATCGTGAAGCGCACCGGCGACAGCGGCCGGAACGCCTGCTCGGCGTCGCTCAGCACCACCTCGATCAGGCGCTTGACCAGATTGGTCTCGATCGTGGTGTAGGGCCGGCCCTCGACGCGCAGCTGGGTATTGCCGCGGCGGCCGCCCAGCAGCACGTCGATGATCGAATAGATCAGGGTCGAGTCGACGGTCGCGAGCCCGAAATTCTCCCACTCCTCCGCCTTGAACACCGACAGCACGGCCGGCAGCGGGATCGAGTTCATGTAGTCGCCGAAGCGCACCGAGGTGATGCGGTCGAGCGAGACCTCGACGTTGTCGGAGGTGAAGTTGCGCAAGGACATCGTCATCAGCCGCACCAGGCGGTCGAAGACGATTTCGAGCATCGGCAGACGCTCGTAGGAGACCATCGCCGAATCGATGATCGCCCGAATGCCGGAATGGTCGTCGAGATTGACCTCGCCTGCGGTGAAGCCGAGGAGGTTGTCGATCTCCTCCTGCGACAGCACCCGCTCGCCGCCGTTCTTGGTGGCGCCGAAATCGCGGCTGCCGTCCTCGACCATCGCGGCCCATTGCAGGGCCATCGATTCGGTGAGCTCGTTAGCTGCTGCGGCTTCCGCGGCCTCTGCGGGATCCTCCGAATCGAGCGAGGCTTCCCATTGCGCGGCTATCGCATCTTGGTCGACTGGATCGTTGCCTGCCATGATCTTGCGCTTCCGTGCCTTACTGGACCACGATTTCCTTGAACAACACCGCGTTGACCTGGTTGGGCGCCAGCGCGACGTTGACCCGCTTGGTGAGCTCCTCCTTCAGCCGGAACAGGCCCGCCGAGCCATTGAGATCGCTCGGGCGGAGTTCGCGCAGATAGGTCTGGAAGATGTCGGTGACGCGCGGCAGCGTCGGCTTGATATGCTCGACCTGCTTCTCCTCCTTCACCTCGAGCACGATCTTCACTTTTAGATATTGGACGCGGTCGCCGGGATTACCGACGAGGTTGACCAAGAGATCCGGCACTTCGACGAAGGCCGGCGGCTTCGGCGCCGGCGCCGCCTCGGCGTGATGCTCGTCGTTCTTGTGGCTGAAGAAGAAGAAATACGCAGCACCGCCGATGCCGAGCAGCGCCAGGACACCGACGATCATGATGATCAGCTTGAGCTTGCTCTTCGGCGCGCCGGCTTGTTCTTCGCCTTCGCCTGCTCCGCCTTCATTCTCAGCCATGGCCTTCGGGATCCCCAAGGAAAATCACGGGAAGTCGAACCGATGCCGCCAGAAAGCACAATGACGCGAAACCAACGCTCCCAGCGCATCTGCGCTTCGTTGAGGGAACGCTACGGTAACAATGGTTAACGGAAGCTTTCTTTTGTTGAGGCGGTGGGAAAATCTTGCCGGGCAATTATGGTTGATAAGCCGTTATTGCCGGGTGTTTCGGGCGCGGTGAGAAATTCAAACCATTGAAAATACTCGATTTTCAGAGTTGGCACGACATTCGCTGTACTCCTCTCGAACCCGCCGGCTTGGGAGAGCTGAACGGTTCAGGAAGACCCGCTGGACGCCGCCTTGGGAGAGGCACCGAAAGCGGTATTCGTTAAAAGGGGAGATCGACCGGTGGAGAATGCACTTCTCATCGGATTGTCGCGGCAGATGGTGCTGGAGCGACAACTCGACGTCGTTGCCAACAACGTCGCCAACGTGAACACCAACGGCTTCAAGGCCGATCAGCAGCTCTTCGAGGAGTATCTCTCCTCCAAGGCTCACGAGGACAATTTTCCGGGCGCGAGCCGCAAGGTGTCCTATGTCCAGGACCGCGGCACCTATCGCGACTTTTCGCAGGGCTCGGCCCAGCACACCGGCAACGCGCTCGACGTCGCCATTTCGGGCAACGGCTTCCTGACGGTGCAGACCGCCGCCGGCGAGCGCTACACCCGCGACGGCAATCTGCACATGAACAATCTCGGCCAGCTCGTCACCGCCGCGGGCGATCTCGTGCTCGGCACCGGCGGCCCGATCGTGCTGCAGCCGACCGACCACGACATCAACATTTCCCCCGACGGCACCGTCACGGTGGTCGAGGGCGTCAACCGCACCGATTCGATCCGCGGCAAGCTGAAGCTCGTCAGCTTCGCCGACCCGCAACAGGCGCAGAAGCAAGGCAACAACCTTTATTCCGCCGCCGGCGGCGTGACGCCGCAGCCGGATACGAAGTCGACCGTCCAGCAGGGCTACATCGAAAAGTCGAACGTGAGCGCGGTCGGCGAGATGAGCAGGATGGTCGAAGTGATGCGCAGCTACACCCAGGTCGCCAACATGCTGCAGGTCCAGAGCGACATGCGCAAGAATGCGATCGAGAAACTCGCCGACGTTCCGGCCTGACCGCGACAGATTTGAAGGAGACGTGACATGCAGGCACTTCACACCGCGGCAACCGGAATGGCGGCACAGGAACTCAATGTTCAGGTGATCTCCAACAACATCGCCAACCTCCGCACCACCGGCTTCAAGAAGCAGACGGCGGCGTTCCAGGACCTGATCTACGACCATGTGCGCCGCGTCGGCGCGCAGTCCTCCGACCAGGGCACGATCCTGCCCGTCGGCATCGACATCGGCGGCGGCGTCAAGACCGTCGGCACGCCGCGCTCGATGACGCAAGGCACGCTGTCGCAGACCGGCAACAGCCTCGACCTCGCGATCTCAGGCGAAGGCTTCTTCAAGATCCTGATGCCCGACGGCACCTTCCAATACACCCGCGACGGCACGTTCCAGATGGACAATCAGGGCCGCATCGTCACGGCCCAGGGCAACCCGGTGCAGCCGACGATCAGCATCCCGCAGAACGCGTCGGGCATCACGGTCAATGCGCAGGGTCAGGTGTCGGTGACGCTGCCGGGGTCGACGACCTCGAACATCGTCGGCCAGCTCCAGCTGACGCGCTTCATCAACAAGGCCGGCCTGCAGCCGGTCGGCAACAACCAGTTCACCGATACGCCGTCCTCCGGCGCGCCGCAGGACGGCGTCGCCAACCAGGATGGTCTCGGCAGCATCACCCAGGGCAGCCTCGAACAGGCCAATGTCGACGTCGTGAGCGAAATGAGCGAGCTGATCGCCGCCCAGCGCGCCTACGAGATGAACGCCAAGGTCATCTCCGCCGCCGACCAGATGATGCAGTCCACCACCGCGCTGTTCCGCTGAGGCCTGAAGGGAGATCGCCATGATGACCCGAACCGCCCACTCGCTCGTCCTCGCCGCCGCCCTGCTCGCCTCGACTGCGATGTCGGCGCTCGCCGGCGATGCCGACACGCAGATCAAGGCTCCCGTCCTGCGCGCCACCGTCAACGTCACCGGCGATATTGTCCGCGTCGGCGATCTGATCGAGAATGCCGGGGCAGCGGCCAACATCGCCGTCTATCGCGCCCCGGATCTCGGCACCACCGGCCTGCTGCCGACGGCCCAGGTCATCGCAGCCTTGCGCAATCACCAGGTCATCGGCGTCGATGTCCGCGACATCAAGGAGGTCGCGGTCAGCCGGCTGGCCCGTGCGATCGATGCCAAGGAGGTCAGCGCCGCCGTGGCCCAGGCGCTCGAGCACCGCAACGGACTGGGCGACGCGGCCAGCCTCAGCGTCAGCTTCGACCAGCCGGTGCAGGACCTGAAATTCGATGCCTCGGCCAGCGGCACGCTGGCGCCCACGAGCGTGCGCTTCGATCCGCGCAGCGGCCGGTTCGACGTCAATTTCGAGCTCGGCAATGGCAACGGCGCGACCCCGATCAAGCTGCGCTACACCGGCGTCGCGGTCGAGACGGTCGAGACGGTCGTGCTGATCCGCAATGTCGATCGCAACGAGATGATCCGCTCCTCCGACCTGCAGATCGAGCGGCGGCCCCGCGCCGAGCTCGCCGGCGGCGAGCCCGCCTCGCGCGAGCTCGCGGTCGGCATGCAGATGCGCCGGGCGGTCCGCGCCGGCCAGGCGCTGAAGACGACCGACCTCGCCAAGCCCGACCTGGTGCAGCGCGACCAGACCGTCACCCTGATCTACCAGACCGCCGGCATCTACCTCACCACCCGCGGCAAGGCGCTGGAAGCCGGCACCGATGGCGACGTCGTCAGCGTTCTCAATCTGCAGTCCAAGCGCACGGTGACCGGCCGCGTCACCGGCCGCGGCCAGGTCTCGGTCGACATCGCCGTCGCGAAGCCCGCGCAGACGTCGGAAGCCGTGATGCCGGCGCCCGTCGCCGTCGCCAGCCGCCTTCCTGCCTCCGCCACCCCGAAAGCCGAGTAACTTCCATGTCCATGTTCAAGTTTGTTGCGCACAACTCTTCCGGCTTGCGGCGGGTCGCGCTGGTCTCGGTGTCCTTCGCGGTGCTGAGCTTCGCCGGCGGCTGCTCCTCGATCGACCGCATCTCGCAGATCGGCGAGCGGCCGAAGCTGACCGAGATCGACAATCCGACGACACAGCCGGGCTACAAGCCGGTGCAGATGCCGATGCCGAAGCCGGAGGTGGTGTCCTACGCGCCGAACTCGCTGTGGCGCAACGGCTCGCGGGCCTTCTTCAAGGACCAGCGCGCCCGCCAGGTCGGCGACCTCCTGACGGTCACGGTGAGCATCTCCGACAAGGCCAACATCGCCAACGAAACGCAGCGCAGCCGCACCAACAAAGAAGACTCGGGGATCACCGATTTCGTCGGCTCGAAGACGCTCGGCGCCACCGGCAAGAACATTCTGCCCGGCCGCATCCTGACCGCCGACGGCACCTCGTCCTCCGACGGCAAGGGCACCATCCAGCGCTCGGAATCGCTGACCACCAGCGTCGCCGCAGTCGTGACCCAGGTGCTGCCGAACGGCAATCTGGTCGTCGAAGGCAAGCAGGAGATCCGGGTCAATTACGAGATCCGCGAGCTGATCGTGGCCGGCATCGTGCGCCCGGAAGACATCCAGAGCGACAACACGATCGACTCCACCAAGATTGCCCAGGCGCGCATCTCCTACGGCGGCCGCGGCCAGATCACGGACGTGCAGCAGCCGCGCTACGGCCAGCAGGTGATGGACATCCTGCTGCCGTTCTGAGGCAGAGATCATGAGCGGACGACCGGGCGGATGCACCACGCCCGGTCGCATGAAGACACCGCCGAGCTGATCCGATCCGCGGTCGGTCGCCGGGACAACAACGAAGGACCCGCATGAAAATCCCTCCCCCTGCGGGAGGGTCAGGCAAGGAACGGCCGAGCGCGACACGGATCATCTCCCGCAGCCGCCGCCCTTCTCCTGAGCACGAGCTCCCACATTGTCCAACGCGAACCTAGGCGCAGCGGGCAATGTATACGCGGCCTCCGGTAGCTCCCCTGCCGGAGGCCGTGTTCGTTTGCGCGCATCACTGATCGAAGGCGCTGCCGAGCGGACGCCGGCTTGCGACGTCCCCTTCACACGAAGGCGGCCTCGACCACACCGAGCCCGTCCAGCTCCATGCGCACCCGGTCGCCAGCCTTCAGCCAGACCGTCTTCACCAGGCTCCCGGTCAGCACCAGTTCGCCGGCCTTCAGCCCCTGCCCGGTCGCGGCAAGATGGTTGGCGAGCCAAGCGAGCGCATGGAAGGGATGGCCCAGCACATCCGCTCCGGTGCCCTCGCCCGCCACTTCATCATTGATCATGGCGCGTCCCCTCACGGTGAGCAGATCCGGCAGAGCGGAGTGTGCAACCGCGGCGCCGAGCACGCAGCCGGCGGCGAAGAAATCATCCGCGATCAGGGTCGGTGCCCCCAACGTTTCCCATCTGACGTAGCGATCGTCCACGACCTCGATGGCCGGGTGACAGGCGCCGACGGCGGCCGCAACGCGCTCCGCCGTGAACGGCGCCGCCTCGGGCGGCAGGTTCCGCGCGAGCCGCGTCGCGATCTCGCATTCGACACCGACCCGGACGTAGCCGGTCGTCGGCAGGCTCACGCCGCTGCTATGGACCCCGGTGGCAAACACGCCGCCGGCACATGGGTGCGGGATCTGCAGATAGTCCTGCATCACCTTGCTGGTGCAGCCGATCTTGTAACCGACGCGGGCGCCCTGGCGGACCGCAACCTGCTCATGCAAAGCGCGCTGCACGGCATAGCCTGCGGCTTCATCTTCAGGCTGAAGCTCAGGCGGCAAGGCTCCGAGCGGTGTCAATGCGGCCCTGGCGCGGGCGATCATTGCAGCTGCGGCAGCCGCGGCATCAGCTTCCATGGACGTTCAACTCCGCTTGCCGACAGCTCCAACCGGCGCTGCAGGATTTATGGTGAAGAGATTGTTTATAAACGAGATTTCGAATCCCGTCTCAGCTTCATCTGCAGCCTGAAGACGCAGCCCGACGGCGCAACCGGCGTCGCAACGCAGGTCATCGCGCCAGCTGCCCGATCAAGCTCTCCGCGGTGGCCAGGATCGCTTCCTCGTTGGACCGCGGGCTCCACCCCAGCAGACGCTTCGCCTTGTCGGCGCTGGTCTCGCAATAGCGCCCCACGAGCGGCAACACGGCGCGCAATTGCGGGACTGCCAGGGCCAGCGCGCGCGCCAGCCAGTCTGGCAATTCGTAGCGCGGCGCCCGTCGCCCTGACGCCCCCAGCCGCACCCGCAGGAGCTCGGCGATCTCACGCAGTGACATCGGGGGGCCGGCGATGGCCAGGAAGCGCTCGCCCTTGGCGGCCGGCGCCGTCATCGCCCGCAGATGCAGATCGGCGACGTCGCGGACGTCGACCAGGCCGAAGCTGATGCGGGGCACGGCCGGGATCCGCCCGGCGAGGAGCGCCTGCACCATGGCGATCGAGGTCGAGACGTCCGGCCCCAGCACCGGACCGAGCACCGCCACCGGGTTGACCGTCGCCAGCTCCAGGCCGCCACCTTCCTGCGCAACGAAGTGCCAGGCGGCGCGCTCCGCCAAGGTCTTCGACTTCGGATAGGGTTGCACGGCCGGACCATCGAGCTCGCTCCAATCGGTCTCGTCGAACGGATGGCTGCGCCTCACGTGCCCGTAGCCGATCGCGGCGAAGGACGAGGTCACGACCGCCCGCTTCACGCCGGCATCGCGCGCGGCTCGCAGCACCCGCAAGGTGCCCTCGCGCGCCGGCACGATCAGCTCGTTTTCGTCTTTCGGCACATGGGCCGGCAGCGGCGAGGCGATGTGAAGCACGTAATCGCAGCCGGTTGCGGCCTCGGCCCAGCCATCATCACGCGTGAGGTCGGCCGCGTAGAACGACAGCGGGCCGCTGTCCGTCGCCCCGCCGCGCTGAAGCATCGCCAGCACCTCGCTCTGCCGAGCGGGCGTGCGCAAGGTGGCCCGGACGCGATGGCCGGCGGCCAGAAGCTGCAGGATCACATGCGTCCCGATGAAGCCGGAGCCGCCGGTAACCAGAACCTCGCTCATTGCGCCCGCCCCTCACCTGTCCTCCTGCGAGCTCCATGTTGTGACAGAACGCGATGGCGCCTCCATGTCAGAGCCGTCACCCACCATCCACAGCTGCGCGGGCCGTCAGGTCGCCTCACCAACGGCCGCGGCCGGGCCTTGGCCGAGCGTTTCCAGCCAGGGCATGTCGAACTGGCAGGTCAGCCCGGTCTCGCCAAAGCTGCGCTGCAGATGTCTGACGGTGCGCGTCAGCAACCGGCTGCCGAAGCCGACCACCGGCGGTTCACGTGCCGGCGGGCCGCCGCTTTCCTGCCAGCGGACGTGCAGAACGTCGGCACCGAGCGACCAACTGACGTTGACGTGGCCGTCCGGGGTGGAGAGCGCGCCATATTTGCTGGCGTTGCAGGCCATCTCATGAACGACCAGCGCCAGCTGGGTCGTCAGCTCGACGGGGACCAGGATGGTCGGACCGTGGATCACGAGCTGATCGGGCGTGCTGGCGAAGGGCGCGACCTGGCTTTGGATCAGCGCCGCGAGATCGGCGCCCTGCCAGTCGTTCTCGGCGAGGCTGGTGTGCACCGTGGCCAGCGCATGCAGGCGCGAGATGAAATCGCGGACCTTGACGTCCTGGCGCGGCAGCAATTGATGCGCCAGCGACTGGACCACGGCGAGGCTGTTCTTGACGCGGTGCGCCAGCTCGTGAACCAGCAGCTCGCGCCTCCGGTCGGCCTCCTTCGCCGCGGTCACATCGATATTGACGCCGATCATCTGCAGATCGCTGCTGCCCTCCCCGGACAGCATGCGGGCGCGCGCCTCGATCCAGCGCACCGAACCGTCCGGCAGCGGCACCCGCCATTCCGAATCGAGCTCGCCGCTGATCAGGGCCTTCCGATTATCCCGGTCGGCGCGGTCCCGGTCTTCGGGGTGCACGAGCGCCAGCCAGTCGTCATAGGTGCCGGGGAAGGTCCCCGGAGCCACACCGTAGAGCTCCTCGATCTCCGCAGACCAATGGCTGGTGTTGGACTTGCCGTCCCAGATGAACGTCCCGAGCCGGCCATATTTGGCTGCAAGCCGAAGCTGCTCTGCGCTGCGCGATGCATCGTCCCTGGCCTTGGCCAGCATCCTGAAGTTCTCCTGAAGGATGCGCGCGCTCTCCGCCTGTGCCCGCTCGGCTGCGGCAAGGCGTGCGTTCAGCGCCCGCACCTCTGGTGGATCGGACGCCGCAGCCTCGCCGGGAATGGAGTTCCTGACCGCGATGCTGCCGAGCGGCCTGGCGATGCTGGCGGCGATCGCGGCCGCGAGCAGCAGCGCGAGCCCGCAAATGGTCGTTGCCGCAATCGTGGCGGTCTTGACGGTCGATGAGATCGCCTGCGTGAACGCGCCCCGCTTGATGCCGACTCCGACCGTCCAGCCGCTCAGCTGCGGGTGCGCATTGGCATTGATGACGCGATCCCCCTCGATCGAGGTAAACTCCGCGATGCCGTCGACCGACGCATGCGCCCGCCAGCCGGCCGATGCGAGCTGGCCCGTGCTCGTGGCGTTCTTCGGGATACGGGTGATGTAGCGGCCGCTTTCGTCCATGATGCCGACCAGCCAATCGGCCGGCAGCTGCTGCTGGGCCAGCAGCCGGGTATAATTCGACTCGGGCATGGCGATCGACAGGCAACGGAACGGCTTGCCGTCCTTGAAGACGGGAATATCGACGGTTGCGACCCACGCGCCGGAGTTCGGCCCCGTGAAGATGTCCGAGATCGATGGCCGTCCCGATCGAAAGGCGCGGTCCTGGGAGCGGCGGCCCTCCGGCGTGCGCTCTCCGAGCGGCTTGCCCGGCGCGGACACCGTGTTGAGCAGGAGGTGGCCATCCACATCCGAAACGATGATCCAGCCGTCCCCGCTGACGGCACCGACGCGGCGCGCCTCCGCCTCGAAGTCGGTGAGATCCGCTGCGCTGAGCTCGGGCGACTTTGCAAGCACCTCCGCCAGCGCGATATAGCGGCGCAACTCGGCATCGACGGCGCCGGAGATCGTCTGGGCTGCATAAGAAAGGCCGCGCCGGATCGAATCGTCCGCCGACTGCGCCAGCGAGGCGATGACATAGGCAATCAGGCCGACGCAGGGCAGGAACAGAATGCCCGCCAGCAACAGCAGCCGTCCCTTGATGCTCATCCCGCCATAGGAACGCTGCAGCATCGGTAGTAAGCGCCCGAGCAAGCGCCTTGGCATTTCCGGCTCGCGCATGATCCCCCGCGGCGTGTTCCCAGATGGAACTGCCACCAACTCGGGAATAGCCGAAAGGTTCCTTGCAACGTGGGGAAAGGCTGAACCAAGGGGAACGGCGGGGACGCCCCCTGCGGGACTGCGCTCGATTCAGCCCACGAAAATACCGTCAGACCCAGAGCGCAGCGATACGACCGCACCCGGCGGGCGGCCGCAATCCCCGCTTGCTCTCACCGGCCTCGCGACTTACTCGTCGCGATAGACCTTTTCGCGCTTCTCGTGGCGCTCCTGCGCCTCGACCGACAGCGTTGCGATGGGCCGGGCTTCGAGCCGCTTGAGCGAAATCGGCTCGCCGGTTTCCTCGCAATAGCCATAGGTATTGTCTTCGATGCGCTGAAGCGCAGCGTCGATCTTGGAGATCAGCTTGCGCTGGCGATCACGGGCGCGAAGCTCGATCGCCCGGTCCGTCTCCGACGACGCACGATCGGCGAGGTCGGGATGGTTCACGTTCTCCTCCTGCAGAGCCTGCAGGGTGAGCTTCGATTCGCGCAGGATCTCCTCCTTCCATGCCAGCAGCTTGGCGCGAAAATACTCGCGCTGGCGTTCGTTCATGAAAGGCTCTTTTTCGGAAGGTTTGTAGTTCTTCAACTTTTCCAAGGTCAGCCCATCTGTACGTGCTGGCGCCGGTCTCGGCACCGGCGGACGGAATACGCCCGTTCGCGGCCGCGTTATATAGCGGCCTCATGTGACAGACAATATTTCCATCGAGACGGGCACCCCGCCGTTGCACAGGCAAATTCGCGGCCTGCCGGCGGGGGCTGTGGGACAACCTCAATAACCGACCGTGAAACGGGCCCGCCGGTGCGCCGGACGCTCGATTTCGTCGGCCATGGCCACGGCAAAGTCCTCGAACGAGATGAAGCTCTTGCCCTCGGCATCGACCAGCAGCTGGTCCGTTCCGAGGCGGAACTTGCCGGTCCGGCTGCCGAAATCGATCATTGCGGACGGCGACAGGAAGGTCCAGTCGAGCTCTTTCTCCTGTCGGAGACGGTCAAGGAACGCCGCGCCCTTCTCGGCCTCGGCCTTGTAGGCCGCCGGAAAGCCTGGCGTCGTCACCAGCCGCACGCCCGGCGCGACCTCGAGCGAGCCGGCGCCGCCGACCACGAGGTAACGCGATACGCCGGAGTCCTTTGCCGCGCCGATCAGGGTCTCCGCATCGCTGGCCGAGAAATGGATCGAGCTGATCGCGACGTCGTGGCCCGCCCAGAGCCGCGCCAGCTCGGCGCGGTCATTGGCGTCGCCCTTGACTGCCGTGACATTGGGGTGCGCCAGGATCTTGTCGGGATTTCGGGCGATGCCCGTGACCTGATGGCCACGGCCGGCGAGCTCGGCAGTGATGCGGGATCCGGCACGGCCGGACGCGCCGGCGACGGCGATCTTCATCTTGCAACTCCTTAGGTTCGGTCTGGTTCGCTCGGAGCGGAGCCCTGGACGGGCGTCCCCGGTTTCCGATAGGAACTAGATAGCTGAACGACTGCTGGTGTTAAGAGCGCACTTCAAGATCACCTGGTCACGCCGGAGTAACCGATGAGAGCCGCGAACGTCTATTCGGCCGACTGCCCGACCCGCCAGATCCTCGATCGGGTCGGCGACAAATGGGCGGTGCTGATCCTGATCCTGCTTCGCAACCAACCCTTGCGCTTCAACCAGTTGCGCCGAACAATCGAAGGCATTTCGCAGAAGATGCTGTCGCAGGTGCTGAAGAGCCTGGAGCGCGACGGGCTGGTGCGGCGGCGCGCGATCGCGACGGTGCCGGTGACGGTGGAATATTCGATCACGCCGCTCGGTCTGACCTTGGCCGCCGCGGTCGATCCATTGCGCGACTGGGCGGAGCGGCATCTGAAGGACGTCAGCGCCGCACAACGGCGCTATGACGCGCAGCAGACCTCGAAGGCGGCGTAAGCGCGTCTCGACCTCAGCCCTGCCCGGCCTTGGCGAGTTCAACCTCGACGCGCAGCTCGATCTCGGAGAGGATGGTGTCGAGCCGCGGATCGCCCGAGGATTGCTTGAGGTCGGTCGCGGCGTCGCGCAGCCGCAGCGCCATCCGCGTGTCGAGCTTGCCGGACAACAGCGCGAGCTTGAGATCGTCGAGCACGTCGAGCGCGCGCTTGCCGCGCTGGACCGAGCGCTTGCGCCGCTCCGCCGGATCCTCCTCGATCCCTTGCAGCGCCAGCAGCGCGTCGATATTCGCGGTCTGCTTCGGCGCCAGCGTTGCGCGCGTCTCCTGCGTCGTGCCGGCATCCGGCAGCTTGAACCCGCCCGACGAGGTCTTACGCGTGGAGCTCGTGGACGTGCCCAGCGTCGTGCCGTTCGGACCGTAGATGCGCATCGATGGCTCCCCGCAAGCTTTGCGTGTCGGCACGGAGATTGGCTGCGCCGTGGTTAATGCGGCGTAAACGGCCCGGCAAATTCTGCCGGGGCGGCAGCTTCGTTCCCCCGGAGTAACCCTGGATCGCGACAAAGCCCGCGATTGATTTCACACTCTTTCAATGAGTTAGCCAGGAGCATCCGCCTGGCACGCCCCTCGCATAGTTAACTCCGATCATGCGGTCATGGGAGTGGCCAATTGATCTCTTGAAGAGCTCGAGGGGAGCATAGGATGCGCCGCGTCCGTACTACGCGCCTGTTTCAGGTCGCCTGCGCCGCTATTGTGGCGTTGGCATCTTCTGCCATGTCCGCGCATGCGACCTCGCGGATCAAGGATCTCGCCAATATCGAAGGCGTGCGCCAGAACCAGTTGATCGGCTACGGCCTGGTGGTCGGCCTCAACGGCACAGGCGATACGCTGAACAACATTCCATTCACCAAGCAGTCGCTGCAGGCGATGCTCGAACGCATGGGCGTCAACATCCGCGGCGCCACCATCCGCACCGGCAACGTCGCGGCGGTCATGGTGACCGGCAACCTGCCGCCATTCGCCACCCAGGGCACGCGCATGGACGTCACCGTGTCGGCGCTCGGCGACGCCAAGAATCTGCAGGGCGGCACCCTGCTCGTGACGCCGCTGCTCGGCGCCGACGGCAATGTCTATGCCGTGGCGCAGGGCTCGCTCGCGATCTCAGGTTTCCAGGCCGAGGGCGAGGCCGCCAAGATCGTGCGCGGCGTGCCGACGGTCGGGCGCATCGCCAACGGTGCCATCATCGAGCGCGAGATCGAGTTCGCGCTGAACCGGCTACCGAACGTGCGACTGGCGCTGCGCAATGCCGACTTCACCACCGCCAAGCGCATCGCCGCCGCCATCAACGATTTTCTCGGCGTCAAGACCGCCGAGCCGATCGATCCGTCGACGGTGCAGCTGAGCATTCCGCCGGAATTCAAAGGCAACGTCGTCGCCTTCCTGACCGAGATCGAGCAATTGCAGGTCGATCCCGATCTGGCCGCCAAGATCGTCATCGACGAACGCTCCGGCATCATCGTGATGGGCCGTGACGTCCGCGTCGCCACCGTCGCCGTGGCGCAGGGCAATCTGACCGTCACGATCTCCGAGAGCCCGCAGGTCAGCCAGCCCAACCCGTTGTCGCAGGGCCGCACCGTGGTCACCCCGCGCACCAGCGTCGGCGTCACCGAGGACGGCAAGAAGTTCGCGGTCGTCAAGGATGGCGTGTCGCTGCAGCAATTGGTCGACGGCCTCAATGGTCTCGGCATCGGACCGCGCGACCTGATCAGCATCCTGCAGGCGATCAAGGCGGCCGGCGCCATCGAAGCCGACATCGAGGTGATGTAATGGCCACCTCCTTCGTCGATTCCTACGGCGGTCGCGTTCCGCTGAGCATGCCGAGCCCCGCGGCCATGACCAAGCCGCATGCCGATCTCGATCTCGCCGACGCCCTGACCAAAGTATCGCCAAAAGCGCAGGCCAAAGCCAAGGCGACCGCGACCGATTTCGAGGCCATGTTCCTCAACTCGATGTTCGCGCAGATGACCAGCGGCGTGAAGGGTGACGGCCCGTTCGGCGACACCCCCAGCACCGGCGTCTGGCGTTCGATGCTGATGGAGCAATATTCGAAGAACTTCGCCAAAGCCGGCGGCGTCGGCCTTTCCAACGACGTCTTCCGCACCCTGATCCTGCAGCAGGCCAAGAGCAGCGGTTCGGGCGCCGACAATGGCAAAGCGTAGACGTAGGCGTTCACATCGCGGGAGTCCGTGCCGACTCGCGCCGACAGGAGTTACGAGATGACCGCACCGGGCCAGGCGAAGCCAACCACCTATGCTGCTGCCGCCAGCGCGGCCGAGGCGCGCGCGCTCGCCGACGAGATGATCGGCGTGATGAGCGAACTGCTCACCGTGATCGAGCAGGAGACCGAGCTGGTCCGCGCCGGCAAGCTGCGTGAGGGCATGGCGTTCGGTCCGAGAAAGACCGAGCTCTCGCGTCACTACGTCACCACGGTGGGCCGTCTGAAGGCCAGCCAACCCTTCATGAAGCAGACGACGCCCGAGCTGCTGGGAACCCTGCACCGCCACCACGATACCTTCCGCGCGATGCTCCAGGTGAACCTGACCGTGCTGGCCACCGCGCACGCGATCTCCGAAAAGATCGTTCGCGGCGTCAACGCGGAGATCCAGCGGCGCAACGTCCCCAACACCTATACGGCCGGTGGCCGGCGCGCTGCACCCGGTGCGCGGCACCTCACTCCGCTCGCGGTGAGCCGGACGCTCTGATCCCTGCTACGCCCTTCCGGCTTCGACGTTCAACAGCCGCGCCGCCGCCAAGGCCGCGCGGCTGTTGCCGTTGAATGGTCGGATAAGCTTAAAAGCCCGGCAGGTGTCGCAACGCGACGTTCATTCTATTTCCTAACATAACGTTGATTGGTCACGTGCATAGTTGCACTCGGGATGGGTTGGGAATTGACTCGATGGCCATGAGGAGGCTGCCATGAGTTCCGACTTCAGCGTGAGACCGGTAGGAGCGCCTTCACCTGCTCCGATACTCCAACCGTCGAGCCAGGCGGTGGTGAACGCTGTTCCGACGGATCTTCCTCCGAGCCAGACCGTGACCGCGGCCGAGGGCAGCACTCCTGTGCGCAACGACGTGCCGACCAACGTTGCCAACGACCTCTCGGTGTCGCACCAGGCCTATTATGATCGTGCCGCTGCCGCGCTGGTGTTCCAGGTCGTCAACCGCAAGACCGATCAAGTCGTGGCCCAATATCCCGACGAGGCCGTTCTGCGACGCCGCGCCTACTTCAACACGCTGGACATGCAGAAGGACTTGCAGAAGGAAGATCTGCCGCGGGTGATGCCCACCGACCGAACCGCCTGAGCCGCATTGGTCATCGCCCACCGCAACAAAAACGCCGCCCCAACGGGCGGCGTCTGCGTTCTGGCACGGCTGCAATGCCGGCCGGATCAATTGCTCTGGGTGGCGTAGGCGGTGTCGAGATAGGTCTGGCCGGAGGCTGCGTCCGTCACCACGTTCTTGATCTGGGCCTTGCCTTTGGCCGTCAAGGTGAACTTGGTATCGCCGACCCTGAACGCGTTGTCCTTGATCAGAACTTCCTGATATTTGCTCACGCCCTCGCTCTGATAGCGAACCTTGGCGCGGAAGCCGTCGACATTGGAGACCGACACCGTGAACGACTTGCCGTTGGCGTATTTACCGCTCCAGCTGCCTTGATACAGGCTCGGATCGACCGCGACATATTTGCCGCTGCCATGCGCGGTATTGAGCACGCTGGATTTGTAGGATGCGGACAGGATGCCGGTGATATCAGCCATGGCTATGCCTCTCCTCTGCCCGCTCCCGATCGATCAGCTGCGTCCGGACAGGCCTGCGGCGATATGGCAGTTGATGTCGATCAGCGATTTCAGCTTCGCCGGGTCGGGATCCATCTGCATTTCGATCGTCTGCTTCATGACGAACACGCCGATATTGGCGATGTTCTGACGAATCTCGATCGAATTCGGATTATCGTTCATCTCCACTGCGCTCATGAAGATCGTCCAGAGACGACGATTGAACAGCAGTGCCTTGTACATGTTGCGGTCAGGACCATTCCAATTGGCCTGCACGTCCTGCAGCTGCCGCGCCGCCTTCAACAATGCCTGAGCTTCGATCTCCCGTGGTGATGCCGTCGTCTGCGACGTGCGTGCATAGGCTTGAGCGGCATATGACATCAAATACTCCGGACTGACGCGGGGACACGACCAAACTGCTCAGGTTTTGTACGTTGGCTGCCTTTAAAATATGGTTAGCAGCTGTTAGCGCATTTCACATCCAACCGTTGCGGGACACCGCGGAATCGCCGGCCCTGCTGGACGTCTTAATTTGTTGCGAACGCCATGAGACAAAATCTCACGAACAGGACGCCGTGCAGCGCGGCCTGACCGCCTTCAGCCACGCGAATTTCGTCGCATATTGCGCCGCTCGCGCGCTCGCGTCTGCGCCGCGCCAGCCGCATCAGCGTCACAGACAAAGCAAAAGCGGCGGGCCATGCCCGCCGCTTCGAAGAAGGAGATCGAGACGATCAGCGCAGCAGCTGCAGCACGCTCGCCTGCGACTGATTGGCCAGCGCCAGCGCGGACACCGCGATCGATTGGCGGGTCGACAGCGCCTGGCTGTTGGCCGCTTCCTCGTTGGTGTCGGCCAAGGTCAGATTCGACGAGCCGGTCTGCAGCACGTTGATCAGGTTCTTGTTGAAGTCCTGACGGATCTGCACGATCGAGAGGTTCGAACCGAGCGACGACGCTTCCGAGCGGATCGCGGTCGAAGCGCTGTTCAAGGTACTCAGGACCTTGTTGGCCGAATTGCTGTCGAGGAAGTCGGTGCCGACCACCAGCGCCGACAGGCCGAGGCCGGTGCTGTTGAACGTCACGCCGGTGATGTTCAGTGTCGAGCGGCCGGTCTCGTTGAAGACCAGTTTCAACGTATCGCCGTTGAGCAGGTTGATGCCGTTGAACGAAGCGTCCTGCGCGGTCGTATTGATCTGCGCGAGCACGTTGTTGTACTGCGCGATCAAGCCGGCTCGCGTGGTCTGCGAGTTGGTGTCGGCCACCGGGGTCGATGCAGTCACGCCGTTGAAGGCCATGCTGGAAGCGGTCGACGAACCGGCGACCGCGCCGATCGTCGACGAGGCCGCCTCGTTGGTCGTCAGGATCGTGAGCTGACCGGTTGTGCTCAGGCTGGCCTGCAGATTGTTCGAGGCAAGCGCGGTGTTGAGCTGCGCCAGGGTCGATATCTGCGACGCACCGGTGCCGAAGGTGATGTTCGTCGCGACACCGCCTCCTGTCGAGGCTATTGTCAGTGTCTGTCCTGACAATGCCGGTGCATTGCGTGTCGTCGTTGCGGCCGTCAATCCGAGCTTGGCCAGGGCCGTGCCCGAGACCGTCAGATCCTGCGCTGTGCCTGTCGCCAGCGCGATCTTGCCGCCGGTGACGCTGGAGGGGGTGGCCGTCGCGCCGGTCACCGAGTCGATGGCGGCCAGAAGGTTGCTGACGGTGTCGCCGACGCCGATATTGGTGCCGGCCGACACGGACCCGGCGACGAAGGTGAACACCACGCCGTTGACCACGAGGGTGTCGCCGGTCGTGATGCTGGAGGCCAGGTCGTTCGAGGTCGAGCTCGGGGTACCGGACAGTCGCGTCGAACCGGTGATCGCGACGGCGGAGCTCAGATTGTCATTGTTGACCGTGCTGCCGGTCACGAAATTGTTCGACGAGCTGCCGAGCAGGTTGTTGGCCGTCGCCCCGGGGATGACAGCTGACGTGATGCTCGACTTTGTGGTGTAGCCCGTGGGGGCCTGGAGGACCTGGCTCGCGATCGACTTGGCGCTGTCGACCAGCTTCTGGAGCGAGGTCAGGCCGGTATTCGCGGCTTGCAGAACCTGCACACCGTTGCCGATGCTATCGAGCAGGTTCGCGATGTCGCTCGCACGATTGTTGAGTGATTGCGCAGTGAAAAATTCGGTGGGATTGTCGAGCGCAGTGTTGACCTTGTTGCCGGTGGCCAGGTTGTTTTGTGTCGTGGCCAGCAGCGATGCCGTATTTTGCAAGGCCAGCAGGTTTTGGCGAACCGAAGCCGAAAGAACAATACCGGACATGTGTGTGAAACCTTCCTAGTTATTCACCAGGAGGTTCTAATCCACCCACTTTTAAAACATGGTTAATGGCGCTTTAAATTTGTTGCTTAATGAATGGTTACCATTCTCCCTGCTGCCCGCGCTTCGTCGTCGAACCAGTATTGATACGGGCCAGCGCCCCGGATCAGGCGCAAAAAAGCGGCGGGGTCTCCCCCGCCGCCTTTGATTTTTCGATGATGCGGCCGTGCCTCAGCGCAGCAGCTGCAGCACGCTCGCCTGCGACTGGTTGGCGAGCGACAGCGCGGACACCGCGATCGACTGGCGGGTCGACAGCGCCTGGCTATTGGCCGCTTCCTCGTTGGTGTCGGCCAGAGTCAGGTTCGACGAGCCGGTCTGCAGCACGTTGATCAGGTTCTTGTTGAAGTCCTGACGGATCTGCACGACCGACAGGTTCGAACCCAGGGTCGACGCCTCCGACCGCAGCGTGGAGCTGGCCGTGTTGAGCACGTTCAGCACCTTGTTCGCCGAGTTGTTGTCGAGGAAGTCGGTGCCCGCAGTCAGGTTCGACAGGCCGAGACCTGCGATGTTGAAGGTCACACCGGTGATCGACAACGAGGACTTGCCGGTCTCGTTGAAGGTGAGCTTCAGCGTGTCACCGTTGAGCAGGTTGACGCCGTTGAACGAGGCGTCGGCTGCCGTGGTGTTGATCTGCTGCAGCACGTTGTTGTACTGCGCGACCAGGCTCGACCGCTGCGACTGTGCAGTCGCATCGGCCACCGGAGCCGCCGCCGTCAGACCGTTGAAGGACTGGCTGGACGCCGCCGCCGTACCACCGATCGCACCGATCGTCGCCGAAGCCGCATCATTGGTCGTGGTGATCGAGATCTTGCCGGACGACGTGTCGAACGAGGCCTGCAGGTTGTTGGCCGCAAGCTTCGTGTTGAGGTCGTTCAGCGAGTTGACCTGTCCCGTTCCCAATCCGAACGTGATGCTGGTCGCCGTGCCACCTCCTGTGGCGGCGATTGTCAGCGTCTGCCCGGACAGCGAATTGCCGACCGCACTGAGACCGAGCTTGGCCAGCGACGTACCGGACAATGTCAGGCCTGCCGCCGGCGGCGTCAGCGTGATCGCGCCCGCCGTGATCGACGAGGTCACGCCGGTCGCGCTCTGGATGGTCGACAGCAGGTTCGTAACGGTGTCACCGACGCCGATATTCGTGCCGGACGAGGACGTGCCGGCGATAAAGGTGAAGGTGGTGCCGTTCACAACCAGCGTGTCGCCGGTGGTGATGCTGGAGGCCAGGTCGTTCGACGAGGTGCCCGGCGTACCCGACAGCTTGGTCGTGCCGGTGATCGCCACCGCGCTCGAAGTGTTGTCGTTCAGCACGACGGAACCGGTGACGGCGGTGGTGCTGGCGCCAATCAGGCTCGAGGCGGTCGCACCGGCCAGCGCTGCCGAGGTCACGTTCGACTTGGTGGAGTAGCCGACCGAGCTCTGCAGCACCTGGTTGGCAATCGACTTGGCGCTGTCGACGAGCTTCTGCAGCGAGGTGATGCCGGTGTTGGCGGCCTGCAGAACCTGCACGCCGTTGCCGATGCCATCGAGCAGATTGGAGATGTCGGAAGCGCGGTTGTCGAGGCCCTGGGCGGTGAAGAAGTTGGTCGGATTATCGAGTGCCGAGTTGACCTTCTTGCCCGTGGCGAGGTTGTTCTGGGTGGTGGCGAGGAGCTGAGCCGTCGACTGGAGCGAGAGCAGATTCTGGCGCACCGACGCCGAGAGAACAATACCTGACATTTTCATACCCTTCTGGTGTGAAACAAACTGCCCGATCCCTTCAGGATCAAGGCGACGCCCGCGATCGTCTGCGCGACCGGGCGACGTCCGTTAAGGTAAACAGGGGTAGCTAACAAAAGGTGAAACCCTGCCCTCGCGCAGACCGTTCCGGGTGCGGGTGCGAAGCCCCGCCAAGTCGGCAGCACGCAACCAATCGTCTCAAAAATCAGCGATTTTTCGCGGCAAATGCTGATGTTTACCGATCATTAACCATGTTCGGAAAGGATTGCTGCGCGCCGACTGATCGCGCCGCAGGCTCTTCGCACATTCTGCACCGGCCGCCGCATGGCCGCCGGCCTCGAGGAAGCAGGTTCGGCGCCGCACCGATCGCGGCAACGGAGAACGAGAATGGCCTTGAAAGTCGAACTGAAGCCGCATGAACGCATCATCATCGGCTCCTGCGTGATCACCAACACCGACCAGCGCGCGCGGCTCCTGATCGATGGCGACAACATTCCGATCCTGCGCGAGAAGGATATTCTGACGCCCGAGACCGCCGATACGCCGGCCAAGCTCGTCTATCTGGCGGTCCAGCTGATGTACATCTCTCCCGGAACGGACACCAATCACGGCACCTATTTCAATCTGCTGCGCGACATCATCACGACGGTGCCGAGCGCGTGGCCGATCATCGAGGCCATCAACGGCCATATCCTCAACGGCGACCTCTATCAGGCGCTGAAGGAGGCCAAGAAGCTCGTCGCCTACGAGAAGAAGCTGATCGAACAGGCCGAAGCCGAACAGCAGGCCGAAGCCGAGGCGCAGAACAAGCCTGTAAGCTCGGCGGCCTGAGCCGCCTCTCTTCCCAATCGCAAGGGCGCGGCCCCGCGACGGAACCGGCCCTCTCCTCGACGGCGAGCGCATGAAAAAAGCGGCGGGGTTTTCCCCGCCGCTTTCGATTTTGAGATGATGCGACCGTGCCTCAGCGCAGCAGCTGCAGCACGCTCGCCTGCGACTGGTTGGCGAGCGACAGCGCGGACACCGCGATCGACTGGCGGGTCGACAGCGCCTGGCTGTTGGCCGCTTCCTCGTTGGTGTCGGCCAAGGTCAGGTTCGACGAGCCGGTCTGCAGCACGTTGATCAGGTTCTTGTTGAAGTCCTGACGGATCTGCACCACCGACAGGTTCGAACCCAAGGTCGACGCCTCGTCCCGGAGCGTGGAGCTCGCGGTGTTGAGCACCTTGATCACCTTGTTCGCCGAGTTGTTGTCGAGGAAGTCGGTGCCTGCGGTCAGGGTCGACAGACCCAGGCCGCCGGTGTTGAAGGTCACGCCGGTGATCGACAGCGTGGACTTGCCGTTCTCGTTGAAGGTGAGCTTCAGCGTGTCGCCGTTGAGCAGGTTGACACCGTTGAACGAGGCATCAGCTGCGGTCGTGTTGATCTGCGCCAGCACGTTGTTGTACTGCGCGACCAGGCTCGACCGCTGCGACTGCGCGGTCGCATCAGCCACCGGAGCCGCCGCCGTCAGACCGTTGAAGGACTGGCTGGACGCCGCCGCCGTACCACCGATCGCACCGATCGTCGCCGAGGCCGCATCGTTCGTGGTCGAGATCGTGATCTTGCTGGTGGCCGTGTCGAACGATGCCTGCAGGTTGTTGGCCGCAAGCTTCGCATTGAGGTCGTTCAACGAGTTGACCTGCCCTGTTCCCAGACCGAACGTGACACTGGTCGCCGTGCCACCTCCTGTGGCGGCGATTGTCAGCGTCTGCCCGGACAGCGAATTGCCGACCGCGCTGAGACCGAGCTTGGCCAGCGACGTACCGGACAATGTCAGGCCTGCCGCCGGCGGCGTCAGCGTGATCGCGCCAGCCGTGATCGAGGAGGTCACGCCGGTCGCGCTCTGGATGGTCGACAGCAGGTTCGTAACGCTGTCACCGACGCCGATATTGGTGCCGGACGAGGACGTGCCGGCGATAAAGGTGAAGGTGGTGCCGTTCACGACCAGCGTGTCGCCGGTGGTGATGCTGGAGGCCAGGTCGTTCGACGAGGTGCTCGGCGTACCCGACAGCTTGGTCGAGCCGGTGATCGCCACCGCGCTCGAGGCGTTGTCGTTCAGCACGACGGAGCCGGTGACGGCGGTCGAGCCGGCGCCAATCAGGCTGGTGGTGGTCGCGCCGGTCAGCGCAGCCGAGGTCACGTTCGACTTCGTGGAATAGCCGACCGCGCTCTGCAGCACCTGGTTGGCGATCGACTTGGCGCTGTCGACGAGCTTCTGCAGCGAGGTGATGCCGGTGTTGGCAGACTGCAGAACCTGCACGCCATTGCCGATGCCATCGAGCAGATTGGAGATGTCGGAAGCGCGGTTATCGAGGCCCTGGGCGGTAAAGAAGTTGGTCGGATTGTCGAGTGCCGAGTTGACCTTCTTGCCCGTGGAGAGATTGTTCTGGGTGGTGGCGAGAAGCTGCGCCGTCGACTGGAGCGACAGCAGGTTCTGGCGCACCGACGCCGAGAGAACGATACCTGACATTTTCATACCCTTCTGGTGTGAAGCAAATGACCCGATCCCTTCGAGATCGAGCGTCGTTGCGGGCCGAATGTGTCGACCTTGGCGACGGGCGTCACGGTGAACGGCAGTGGCTAACAAACGCTGAAGCGGTTGCAGCGACTTTCCGTTTCAATTCCACAGACAGGTAGTTAGTGCGGTCAGGCGCATCCGCGCCGGCCACGGAGGCCCGTTGAAAAGGCTCACGGATTTACCAAACAGGCCGGTTCTTCACGTCCCGTAAACCACCTTTGAAGAGGTTCCGAGCGCTCCCGCACCAAGCGCCTTTCACGGTGCGATGCGCGACGCGATCACAAGGCCAGCGGCGGCGACTCGATCTGCAACAGCGGCGTGAGGCCGGCGGCGCGCTGCCGTCCGAAGCTCAGCACCGCAGCGACCAGCCTCGCAATGTCGGCGCGCTGCGTCCGATGATTCACGATCGCCGCACGAATTGCGAGCCGTCCGTCCAGCGTGGTCGTCGACGGTGCGGCAATGCCGGATTCGTGGATGTCGGCGACGATCTCTCGATTGATCAAGTCAGCATCGTCGGCGCGGTAGCGGAAGCAGACGATGTTGAGATTGACCGGCGCAAGCAGCTCCAGCTCGGACTCGGCCAGGACGAGCGCCTCGAGCTCGCGTGCAAGCGCACAGCTGTTCGCGATCATCGTGCCGAGCGCATCGCCCCCGAAGGTCCGCAGCGTGAACCAGGTCTTCAACGCCCGGAACCCCCGCGACAGATCCGGCCCGAGATCACACGGCCATTCGGCGCCCGCCGCGAGACCGCGCGTTTCGCGCCGCAGATAGGCCGCCGGCGACGCGAACGTCTCCCGATGCCGTTCGCCATCACGCACGAGCAGGAATCCGGCGTCGTAGGGCACCTGCCCCCATTTATGAAAATCGAGCGCGATGGAATCCGCCTGCTCGATCCCGGCAAGCTTCGGTGCGAGCTCGGCCGACAGCATCGCGAGCGCACCGAAGGCGCCGTCGACGTGAAACCACAGGCCCTCGCCGCGGCAGAACTCGGCCACGGCCGCCAGATCATCGATGGCGCCGATGTCCACCGTGCCCGCCGAAGCGACCACGAGAAACGGATGCAGCCCGGCGTTGCGGTCCTGCGCGATCGCGGTCCGGAGCGCCGAAATGTCGATGCGGTGCGCGGCGTCGGTCCGGATGCAACCGAGCGCATCGCTGCCGAGGCCGGCAATGTCCAGCGCCTTGGCGATGCATCCATGCGCGGCGGTCGACGTGTAGGCGCGCAGCCTCCTGCCGGGCTCGCCAAGCCCTTGTTGCCGGACCGCGGCACCGAGCGCCGCGCGCCGCGCCACCAGCACGGCCATCAGATTGGCCATCGAGGTCCCTGTCACGAAAAGTCCGCTGGCGCCTGGTGGAAAGCCGAACAGCTGCCGCGTCCAATCGACGACCTGCCGCTCGATCTCGATCGGCGCATGGTCGCGACCGCCCAGATTGGCGTTCAATCCGGCCGCCAGCATCTCCGCAAGCATGCCGACCACCGTGCCGCCGCCATGCACCCAGCCCATGAAGCCGGGATGGACGTTGCCGGTGGCGTGGGGAACAACGAACTCGTTGAAGTCGCGATAGACGTCGGCGAGATCGGTCGGAGCGCGCGGCAGCTCGCTGCGAAAGCGCCCCCGTGTCGCCTCGGACATCGGCTGCCAGACCGGGCGGTCGCGGATGCCGGCGACGTAATCAATCATGTCGTCGAGCATGCGATGCCCCTGCGCACGCAGCTCGTCCCAGTCCTGCGGATCCAGCGTCGCCGCCGGCCGCGACAGATGATCGATGCGCGCGGCGGTGCTCACGCGGCGCGCTCGGCCGCCGCAGCGGCGCGCTTGGCGATCATGGCGGCGAACGCCGCGAAGATCTTCTGCATCTGCGGCGGCTTGTAGGGAAAGACGTCCGGCGGATCCATGTTGTGGACCACCGCCGTGTTGTCGGCCTCGAACACCAGCAGCGACCCGTCCTTGGTCTCTGCGCAATCGATGATGAAATAATCGAGGCCGATGCGCTCGGCGATGGCCGCGAGCACGGAGCGGTGACGGCGGCCGAAGCCGATGTCGAACGTCTGCATGAACGCCGCCTCTTCGAGGCGCTTGGCCTCGCTGGCGGCCATGCCGGCGTTGAGGTACCAGATGTCCCAGCGCCGCGCGATCGCCATGTGGCAGGCGTAAGCCACGCCATCGACGAAGACGACGCGATATTTGCGGAACAGGCCGTCCTCGCTCGCATAATCGATGAAGCGCGACACGAAGAACTCCTGCTCCTCGCGCTCGTCGAGATAAAGCGAGAGCTCGATCGGCTCATCGACCTTCTCCAGGCCGACGCCGGCATGCGAGCCGCGCGGCCGGACGATAATCGGAAAGCCGAGCGCGGCAGCGACGTCCTCGATCGGCTCGCGCTCCTCCGCGACCTCGTTCAGCCGCTCGCGGCTGACCGGAATGGTGGCCGGGATCGAGAGACCCTCGATGCCTTCGAGCAGCGCATGCAGCTTGTCGCGATCGAGATGCCAGATGCGCTGCGGCGGATTGAGCAGCGGGCGCGGCCAGCGCGCCGCGACGGCGTCGATTTCGCGCAGCGTATGCTGGCAATCGTCCGAATCCGAGGCGATGACGATGGCGACGTCGTGGGCCGGCAGCGGCGACGGCAGCTCCGCACCCGGGACGATGTAGAGCAGCATCAACTCGATGTCGCTGTCTTCGAGCAGGAACTCGATCGGCGTGTTGCTGCCCATGTCGGTGGCGGCCGCGAGCGCCAGCACGCGCAGCCGCGGCTGCGCACTGCCGCCCGCCACGCGATAGAGCTGATGCGATTGCAGCACGTCGTGCTGGATCGCCAGTCCGGACGCCTTGTCGCCGCGCAGCTGAGCCATCAGCGCGAGGTCGAGCCCCTCCCCCGGCGCGGCGGTGCCGCCGAGCAGCTTGGCCAGCAATGCGGTCCATTGCGGCGCGAGATCCTGGCCGTCGAACGCGGCCTTGGCGATCTTGGCCATGCCGATCCGGTCGGCACACCCTGCGCATGCCGAGTCTGCGAGCGCGAGCAAATCAATTGGCATTGCAGATATCCCTGAGATCCTGGCTGCTCACATCCGACACGAGCAGCTCTGTTTTGGCGACGACGTCGACGATATGGTCGATCTCGGCTTCGAGATTGATGCGGCAGCCGGTGATGTCGTCACACCACGCCTCGGTCACCTGGCGGGCGCCGATGCACAGCCGCAGCGCGGCGATCGGCGCTTCGCAGGGACGTTCGATGCGGACCGGCTGGCCGACGAGACATTGACGGGCCGCGACACCGGCCAGGCGCCCGCTGAAGCGGCTGCTCAAATCCAACTGCAGCGCGCGATAGACGGCCTGAGTTTCGCCGACGCCGAGCAGTTGCCCGTGGCGCTGCAGCGCGAACGGGAAGATGGTGGCAAAGCCGAACTCACCATTGTCGTCGTCCGCAGCCAGCTCGCGGCGCGCGATCGGGCGCAGCACGGGTGACAGCACCAGCAGGCTGTCGATCGCCTCGCCGAGCTGCCTGATCGCCATGCGGCGAAACGCGACGGGCACACGGTGAAAGGCCGCTATCTCCTCGAGGGCCGCCTCCCAGCGCAGCCATTGACCGATATTGGCGCGCGGCACCGAGCGCGCCCGCAGATCGGTCCAGTTCACCGGCCAGTCAGAACGATTGACGTAGTCGAACACGCCGGACGCCACCGGACCGCCGTCGCGCAACGCCGACGACACGGCGCGCGGCACCAGCAGCGCTCCGCTGAAGGCCGGACCGCCGAAGAATTTGGAGCCCGAGATCAGCACCAGATGGCCGCGCGCGAGATGGTCGCGCAGCCGCGACCCGCCAAGCCGCATCTGGCACGCATCGACCACGACCTGAACGCGGCCGGGCCAGCGCTGCGCCACCTCCTCGAGGCATTCACGCCCCGGCGCCTGCCAGCCGAGCTTCGAGGCGTCCATCACCTGCAGCAGCACGTGGCGTCCATCGCGAACCAGGGCATCGACGGCGCCGAGCACCGCCGCGTCGATGTCGCTGCGCGGCTGCAGCGTGCCGCCGTCCAACAGCGGCAGCGGCACGGCCTCACCGGACAGGCCCTCGATCGGCGCCTCCCTGGTCACAGCCACGCCATTCGCCGTCCGCGTGCTGAAATGGCTGCCGCGCATGCTGGCCGCCGTCCCGCTGCCGGTCTGGTCGGACGCCACGATCACGCTGGTCACGGCATCACCGAGCAATGCCCGCGTCAGCGCCAGTGCGTGCAGCTGCGAATCCGTTCCGGATGGCGAGAAGACGATGTCGACATCATCGGGCAGAGCGAGATGCTGCCGCAACTCGCAGCGCATCTCCTCGGTGCGCCGGTCGAGCGCCGCCTCCAGGCCGATCGAGATCGCCGCATGCATCAGCTGCTCGCGTGCGCGCTCCACATGAGCATAAGCGCACTCGGAAATCGGCGAGGCCGTGCTCGAGGAAAAGCACAGCAGGTCGGGCATGGGGGCCGGCCCGCAGCCATAGGCGCTGCGGCCCCAGGGCCGGTCCAAGGCAAGGCGGGTGTCGCCGCCATCGATCAGAAGATCGCCGAGCAAGGCGAACAGGTCGCGCAGCCCACCCCCGGCGCGCTGCGGCGGCCGATCGGCCCCCGACGAGTCCCTGATTTCCGACCGGGTCGCAGCCGAATTCATCGCGCGATCATCAGGCCGCATCGACTGCAGCGGCAGTCGGAACCGCCACTGCCGACGCGAATTGCGAGGCGACATTGCCATGGAATACGGCTGGGCCGACGTGATCGAGCCGGCTGTCGAGATCGGCCCAGATCTCGCCGCCGAGATCTGTCCAGCGCCTGCAGAACGCGAAATCCTCGCTGAGATAGGTGCCGGTCTCCGGCTCGATCATGCATTCGAACAGTGCGAAACGGTTGGGGCTGCCGGCCAGCGCATCCTGCGAATGCTCGCGCAAGAACCGCAGCGGCGCATAGGCCGGATGGGCGATCATCGCCTCGATCGCGCGGCGGCGGATCATCAGGAAGCCGGTGCCGGCGTATCGCACCCGGGTGAAACCATTGACCACCGCGACGTGATCCGGATTGTCGATCTCGAGAACGTAATCGAGCGCCGCCGCCGGCACGTCCATGCGGTTGTCGCTGATGGCCCGACGCGCCTTGGTCCAGTTGACCTTCTTGATCGGATAGACACCGGCAACCATGTCGCCGCCGGACTCGATCAGCCGGAACACCTGCCGGGGCGTGAAGCCGATGTCGGCATCGACGAACAGCAGATGCGTGGCAGTCGGATCGTTGAGAAACAGCGTAACCAGATTGGCCCTGGCCCGCGTGATCAACGCGTCGCCGTCGCGCATGTGAACGGTGAGGTCGACATTCGACGTGGTTCGCAGCTCCCGCTGCAGGGCGAACAACGAGCTCGCATAGATGCTCGACACCTGGCCGCCGAAGCACGGGGTCGCGATCACCAAATGAATCCGCTCGTCGGTCACGTCGCTCACGTCAGCCTCCAGATGAAGAGGCTCCCGCCCCGGATCTGAATAAAAGCTAAAGAGACGTGGTTAACGAAAGCCTAACCGACGCCTCCCGCTATTTTACAGGAACTTCACCAGCGACAGCTGCGCCAGCATCGCGGTCGTCTGGTAGGACGCCTGGAGGTTGGTCTGCAGCTGCAGGATCTGGCTCGCGACCTCGTTCTGGGAAATGCCCTCGGTCTGGTCGACCAGGCTCTGCATCGCCGCTTTCGCCTGGGTCTGGCGCGCGGTGGCATCCTTCATCGTGGTTTGGGCGTTGGCGAAGTCGGTCTGGATGTCCGAGATCGACTGCTGGCCGAGTTGCGGCGTCAGGTTGGCCGCGATCCGCTGGCTGAGCGCGGCGATCTGCGGGCCGGCATTGGTGGCGGCCGGCGGCGTGTTCACCGCGGCGTAGACCGCGGTCTGCTGCACGAGATTGCGGATGGCGAGTTCATTGGCCTGGGCGCCGAACTGAATGCTCTGCGCGGTGTCGATGCGGATGGTCGAGCTCGACCGCGCCGTGCCTGGTCCGCTATTGCCGGTGTACCAGTTGACCGTGGTGGCGGAACCGTTGACGAGGCTAGTCGCCGATCCCAGCGGCGAGCCGGAGACGCGCAGCGGCGGTGTCGCCGCCGTCACGGTGCCTGAGAACCCCAGCGCGGCGAAGGCACCCGCATTGGAGCTGGAGACAGAGAAGCTCGCGGCATCGTCGGTGCGCAGGGTGATGACGCCGCCGCTCACCGTCGAAGGCTTGGAGGTGCCGCTGAGCGCATCGATCTTCGACAGCAGCGTCTGCACGCTGTCGGTAACGTTGATCTGGTTGTTGCCGTTCGCCCCCGAGGCGACGAAGGTGAGCGTCTGACCGTTGACGGTGATGGTATCACCGGCGGTGTAATTGGTGGCGATCGAGTCGGTGCTGGCCGCACCGGACAGCAGCGTGGCGCCGGTGATCGGCGCCGGCGTCGCGGCCTTGTTGTTGACGGCGGTGCCCGACACAGAGCTTGCCGTATTGAAGAAGTTGTCGCCGGCCGTCACCGCGGAGGCTGCGACCAGCGAGGTGCCCGCGAGGGTCGACAGCGCCGTGTTCAGCGCCGCGTTCAGATTGGCCGAGGTCGCCGCCGGCGTCGCGCCGATCGCGAATGTATTGGCCGGCGCGGGCGTCGTGGTCGAGGCCGTCAGCTTGATCGACTCGGACGTTCCATCCGGGAGCTTGAAGGTGAAGCTGATCTGGTCGCCGGCATTGGGATTGCCGGCGGTGAGATCGACGGAGATGCCGGCCGGCGAGCCGGAGGGGCCGGTCACGGTGGCATTGGTCAGCGACGAGGTCACCGAACTGAGCTTGAAGCCAAAGGGCGAGCCCGCGACATCTTCCGACAGAGTGATCGGCATGGTGGCGGATGCCGACAGGTTGAGGCGGCCGAGACCGTTCAGCCCGAGATCGGCCTGCCGCCGTTCCGCGATCACCTGCTTCAGGCCGGCCTGGGTATTGGTGCCGTTCAGAATGTCGTCGGCCGAAGCCAGCGCCGGCCGGTCGGTGGCGCTGCCGGAGAAGATGAAGCGGTCGCCGACCTGCGTATTGAGGATGCCGACGATGGCCGACAGGTTCGACGATGCAGTCTGCTGCCCGGTGGTCTGTCCGCTGCTGGTCAGGTTCTGCGGCGTGGCCGAAGCCCCGCTCTGCACCTGGCCGCCGATCTTGGACAACGACTGCAGCGAGGTGTTGACCGCGCCGATGACCGTGTTGACATGCGTCATGGTCAGCGAGAACGCCGAGATGTTCGACAGCTGCGCCCGCGCCGCGATCGCAAAGCCCTCGTCAGGCCCCATGCCGGCATAGTTGTTCGCCTTGGTGCCGCTCGACAGCTGCGTCGAAAGGTCCGCGAGCTGGCTCGTGATGTTCCGCACGGACAAGCCGAGCAGAGAACTTCCGTAGTTGATACTGCTGATCGACATCTTACACGCGCCTTACTGATAGGCCTGGAGCAGGCTCTGCATCATGCTTTGCACGACCGACATGATATGGGCGTTGGCCGAGTAGGTGTTCTGGACCTGGATGAGGTTGGACATTTCGCTGTCCATGTTGACCCCGGCCGTCGAGTTGAACTTCTCCTTCAGCGTGCTGACGACCACGCTCTGCCCCTGGCTGAGCTGGGTCGCGAGCGTCGACGCACTGCCCTGCTGGCTGACGACCTGTTGCAGATAGCCGGACACCGTGCCCTGGAACGGCTGGGCGGCCGAGCCGAGGCCGGTCTTGGGCGAATAGGTGAAGGTGGCGGAGGTCAGCTGTGCGAACAGGAAATCGGGCCGCGTCGAATCCCCGGCCGCGGTCTGCGGCGAGGTCGAATAGGTCGACAGCTTGGTCGGGTCGTTGAGCAGCGCCGGATTGACGTTGAGCCGCCCGGCCAGTCCGGTCATCTGCGAGCCGGACGCGGTGATCGCGCCGGTGTAGAGCGCCCCGCCATCGGTAAACACCGGCAGCTGCGCGCTGCCGCTGGCGAGCGTCTGCACCGTGGTGGTCGCCGAGGCAGATTTGACGGTCGCCTGGCTGGTGCCGTCATCGGTGATGCGCAGCGTGGTTCCCGACGGGTTCGAGAACTGCAGATGCGCGCTGCCGAGCGCACTGTTCAGCTGCGACACCACCGAGGCCATGCCGAGCGAGAAATCGACGCCGACATAGCTGGGATTGGCATTGGTGGCATTCTGCAGCGGCAGCGCCGCGGGATCGTTGACATTGACGATCTTGACCTGGCGCTGAACGTTGCTCGAATCCGTGTAGGACAGATTGATGGTGTTGCCCGCGAGCAGCCCCGTGGTCGAGACGTCGAAGCCGGCCGGAGGACCAGCGACCGCCGTGCCGGCCGTGGTCTTGTCGGACAGCGCCGAGGCCATGGTGGCTGCGAGCTGGTCGACCTGGGTCTGCGCCTGCACCAGGGTCTGGTCGCGCAGCTTGAGATCGGCCGCGATCTGGCCGGAGTTCAGGAGATTGTTGGACACGACGTCGAGCGAGACGCCGTTTGAAAGCTTGATGTTGAGCTGCCCGACGCCGCTCTTGGTCGGATTGCTGTTGTACTGCGACGTGGCGTCGAGCGTGCCCGGCGAGGAGAAGGTGAATTGCGAGCTGAGGCCCGCCCCGACCAGCTGGACGCCCGAATTGGTGAACACGCTGACGCCGTTGCTGCCGTCCGACACGACGCGGATGTCGACATATTTCGACAGCGTATTGATGGCGTTGTCGCGCTGGTCCTGCAGCGTCGCCGACAGCGGATCGGAGGTGTTGAGGCCCTGCAGCTGGGTGTTGAGCGTGGCGATCTGGGAGATTGCCGCATTGGCCTGCGTCACCGAGTTACCGATGTCCTGCTCGACATTGCTGCGCAGGGTCTGGATGCCCTTGGTGGTCGCATTGAGCTGCTGCGCCAGGCCTTGCGCGGCGGACAGGGCCACCGATTGCGCCGACTGGTTGCTCGGATTATTCGACAGCGACTGCAGCGCCGTCGTGAAGTTGTTGAGCGACGTCTCCAACGTGCCGCTGCCGCCGGGCGTGCCATACACGCTCTGCAGCTGCTTCAGAATGTTGGCGATCTGATCGGCATAGGCCCCGCCCGAGGTCTCGGTGCGGAGCTGGTTCTGGACGAACAAATCGAGCTGACGGTTGACGCCGGTCGTCATCACCGTCGAGCCGAAGCCGCCGCTGGCGACCTCGATCTGGTTCGGGTTCTGCGCGACGTAGCCAGGCGTGTTCGCGTTGGCGACGTTCGACGAGATGATCGACAGCGCCGCCTGCGTCGAGCGCAGGCCGGACATCGCGGTCGAGAGGGCTGAACTCAAACCCATGTTCGTTTGCCTTATGTCAATTCAACTGCCACGTCTCAGCGCGATCAGCGCAGCACGTTCAGAAGATCCTGCACCATCGAATTGGCCGTCGTGATCACCTTGGTGTTGGCCGAATAGGCCTGCTGGGTCACGATCAGCTTGGTGAACTCGTCGGCGATGTCCGTATTCGACCCTTCCAGCGAGCCGCCCGAGATCTTGCCGGACGCGCCGATGATGGCTTGGCCGGACTGGTCGGTCGCCTCATAGGCGCCGCCGTCGAGCGCCTTCAGATAGTTGGTGCCGTTGAAGTGCGACAGCGTCACCTGGGCGAGGTTGATGGTCTGGCCGTTGGAGAAGGTGCCGGTGACGATGCCGCTGTTGTTGACGGCGACCGACTGCAACTGGCCGGCGGCGAAGCCGTTTTGCGTGATGTTGTTGATGGTCGCCGAGCCGATCGTGCTGGCATATTGCGTCAGCGCGCCGGAGGAGATGTTGAGGCTGACGGTGCCGAGCGTGGTACCGTCGACCACGATGTTGGGGATCGAGATCGACGACGTTGTGGGCGAGGTCAGCGAACCGTCGGAGGCGAAGGTGAAATTGGTACCGACATTCTGCCAGGCCACCGTCGAGCCGGTCGCGCTCGAATTGGTCTGATAGAACAGGTTCCAGATATCCTTGTGGCCGGTGCCGAGCGTCGAGCTGTCGACCTTGCCCCAGCGCAGCTGCACGTTCACGGGCGTACCCGCGGAGTTGTAGGCGGTGACCGCGCCGCCCGAGATCGTCTCGTTGTTGAAATTGGTAAGGTCGTTGCCGATCACGATGCCGGTGCCGGCGCTCGCCGTGCGGTTCAGCGCCACCGGCGATGTGAAGCCGAGCGCGGTGAAGCCGGCCGAGGCGCTGCTCAGGCTCCAATTCTCGCCGCTGCCGGAATGCAGCGTGATCTTGCCGGCGGTGATGGTCGGCTGCACGCCGGTCACCGCGGCGATCTTCGCCAGCAGCGTGCCGACGGAATCGCCGACATTGATCTGGGTGCCCGAAGCGCCGGAGGCGACGAAGGTGAAGGTGACGACGTCGCCAGCACTGCCGGTCAGAGTGATGGTGTCGCCGGCGGTGAAGTTGGTCGTGATCGAGTCGGTCGCCGCCGCGCCCGACAGCAAGGTCGATGTGGTGATGTTCGCCGCATTCTTGTTGACGGCGGTGCCGCCGGTGACGGTGGAGTCGGCGTAGAAATTGGTGCCGACCGGCAGTGGCACGTTGGAGAGGTCGGCCGAGTTGAGGCCGCCGGCCGCGACCAGCGTGCCCGTGGCCGCGTTGCCGCTGGCGCCGGTCTTCGGCTGCGTCGGCAGGTTGGCAGCATATTGGATCGCGGTGGTCGCCTGCGCCGGCACGAAATTGTTGGCGAACTGCAGCACGGTCGGCACGTTGCCTGTGGCGTTGCCGGTCTTCGGGTCGACCGCCACGCCCATCAGGTAGTAGCCGGCGCCGTTGATCAGGTTGCCGTTGGCATTGAGCTGGAAGTCGCCGCGGCGGGTGTAGTTGGTGACGCCGGTGAAGACCGGCACGTTGTCGACCACCGACGAGGCCTTCTGGACGTTGAAGAAGCCGTCGCCATTGATCGCCATGTTGGTGGCGACCGAGGACGTCGAGACGGTGCCCTGGGTGGTGATGGTCGCTTTGGCGAAGGCGGTCACGCCGCCGGCATTCTGCCGGGTCGGGTTGGTGGCGTTGGGGATCAGGTCCTCGAAGCTGGTGCCGATGCCCTTGTAGCCGACGGTCGACGCGTTCGCGATGTTACCGGAAATGTTCTGCAGCGCGAATGACTGAGCGGACAGACCGCTCACCGAGGTGTTCATCGCGTCGAAGATACCCATACCATTCTCTCCACATTGACCCGGCCGCCGGTCCGCCCCTGGCCGCGTTTTCGTGGAGAGTGTCGCAATCGCCGTGCCAAATATGAATTCGCTGCGAAATCAGCGACTTGTGAAATGACAACGTCAAAAAACGAGTATCAAAAGTGGTGAACAATTGCCGAGCCGGCAGTTCTTGCCGGGCCAGACGCGCGCAATCGCGCCCCGGCTCAGCTGCATGTTGCACGCGCCGGCGCGTCGTCAGACCCGCTTGTCCAGGCTTGAACGGGCGCGCCGGCGAATCCGGGCGCAGATTCGTCAGGTCGAGGAGGGATTGGCCGGATGGAACACCAGCGACAGGCCGTCCATGCAGTAGCGCAGGCCGGTCGGCTTGGGGCCGTCATCGAACACATGGCCGAGATGGCCGCCACAGCGCCGGCAATGCACCTCGGTGCGGACCATGCCGTAGGTCTTGTCCTGGCGGGTGCCCACCGCATTGTCGAGCGGCTTGAAGAAGCTTGGCCAGCCGGTGCCGCTGTCGAACTTGGTCTCCGAGGAGAACAGCGGCAGGTCGCAGCCGGCGCAGGCGAAGATGCCCTTGCGGTGCTCCTTGAGCAGCGGGCTGGTCCAGGGCCGCTCGGTGCCCTCCTCGCGCAGGATCTCATATTGCTGCGGGGTCAGCTGGGCGCGCCACTCGGCCTCGGTCTTCTCGATCTCGAACTTCTCGGCGGCGCGGGCAGGCGCGGGGCCGCCGAACCAGCGCAAGGCAGCGAAACCGAACAGTCCGGCAGCAGTGGTAAGCATCAGGCGGCGGTCGATCATGGCGGTCTCCGTGCGGCGGGGGGTTGCCGGAGTTACGGATGGGATGCCGCGAAGTTACGTCAGGCGCCGGTCCGACGCCTCACTTTCTTGCGAGGTCTCAGCCCTCGCCGGCATCGGGACGACGGGTCAGGTCGGATGGCTGCGGCCGCAGCGGCAGCCGCGCGCCCGGGCGCTGGGCCGCCTGGCGACGGGCCTCGGCCGCCCTGAGCTCGCGGGCCCGCTCCTGCGCCCGCGCCCGCTCGCGGTGCCGCGCCAGCGTACCCGCGGCCGCCGCGCGGCCGCGGACCCAGAGATTGACCACATGACCCGCCACCCGGCCGCTGACGCCGCCGGCCCAGACCAGCTCGAACGGCGAGAACAGCTTCCAGCGGTCATCCCCGGCGAGGATTCCTTGCGCGATCAGCTGCCCCGCCATGGCCGAGGTGTTCATCCCCTGCCGGCCGAAGCCGCTCGCGACCCACAGGCCTTTGCGCAGCTGACCGACCTGCGGCATGCCGTGCACGGTCTGGCCGGTGACGCCGCCGAAGGTCTCGGCGATCTCGACATTGCCGAGCTGCGGAAACACGGTGCGGATGCGGCGCTGCAGCGCCGAGGCGAACCCGCTCGGCCGCGCGTTCCAGGTGGTCTCGGGGCTCGCCCATATCAGCCGGTCGCCATCGACGACGCGGAAATGGTCGACGCCGTCGGCGTCACTGACCGAGCCCTTGAAGGCAATGGCCTCCGCCAGGCGCTCACCGAGCGGCGCGGTCACGCCGCCATAGCGCCACACCGGCAGCAGCGTATCCGACAATCGTTGCAGCGGCGCGCCGAGATGGACGTTGCCGGCCAGCACGATATGCGAGGCGCGCATCCGCGCCGACGGCGTGACGATGCGCTTGCGCACGCCTGACGGGTCGATGCTGACCACCGGCGTGTCCTCGAAGATCCGTGCGCCCGCCTTGCGGGCGAGCCGCGCCAGCGCGTGGACATATTTGCGGCCGTCGAGCTGGAAAGCCTTCGGGTAATACACGCCGTGGAAATAGCGATCGGTCTTGAGCTCGGTCCTGACCCGCTCGACCTGCCAGCCTTCGACGTCGGTGTCGAAATCCTCGTGCAGCATCTGCAGGCGTCGGATCAGGGCATCGCCCGCATCGACATTGGAGACTTCGAGCGCGCCCTCGCTGAGCCCGATGCCCGGCATCGACGCCTCGCTGGCCTGGGCGCGGATGAATTCGCAGCCCGCCCAGGACAACGCCCACAGCGCCCGGGCATGCGCCAGCCCGATGCGCTCGATCAGATCGGGCAGCGGCAGGTCGAATCCAGGCAGGACGGTGCCGACCATGTGGCCGGATGCGTTCCAGCCGACATGACGGCCTTCCAGCACCGCGACGCTGGCCCCCTGCCGGGCCGCGCACAGCGCCGTGGTCAAACCGGCCAGGCCCGCCCCGACCACGCAGACATCGACGTCGAGGTCGAAATTCAGCCTGATGCGGCCGATCGCGCCTGCGGCATCCGCGTCATCGTTCGCGCTTGTGAAAGTCTCGCTCATGGCGTTTTCTTAGCCAACCCTGCGCCGGACGTCATGACGCTTTTAGTGGCGATAAAGAGACGTGGTACAGCCTGACATAGCCTGAACGATTCGAGACCGGATTCCATGCGCCGATTGATGCTGCTGCGCCACGCCAAGACCGAGACTGACGCACCGACCGGCCGCGACCAGGACCGCCGTCTCGACGAACGCGGGCACCAGGATGCCGCCATGATCGGCGATTTCATCGCGAGCCATCCGCCCATGCCGGAGCTCGTGCTGGTCTCGACCGCGGTCAGGGCGCAGCAAACCTGGGAACTCGCCTGGGCGGCGATGAACGGGCGCGTCGCCGCTCCGCAGGTGGAGACGGTGCCCGAGCTCTACGGCGCCGAGCCGATGCAGATCCTGCATCACATCCGGCTCGCCGCCGCGCTCGATCCGAAGCAATTGCTGGTCGTCGGCCACAATCCGGGCATGCACGAACTCGCGCTGGCGCTCACCGGCCAGGGTGACCCGGACGGCCGGCACGAGTTGATGCGCAACATGCCGACGGCGGGGCTCGCCGTGCTCGATTTCGACACCGAGGATTGGGGCGATGTGAGCTTCACGCGCGGCAATCTCCTGATGTTCGTGACCCCGAAGCTCCTCAAGCAGGGCTCCGATTGACAGGCCGGCCTCCCGGGGCGCGTAATGTCACGGCAGTGAGGAGGCCTCGCGATGTTCAAATCGATTCTGGTTCCCATCGATCTGGCCGATACCGACCTTGCCAAGCCCGCGATCGCGACCGCTGCCACCTTGGCGGAGACATGGGCGGGCACGGTGCATCTGCTGAACGTCATGCCGATGACGCCGGTGATGCTGGCCGAATATGTCCCGGCCGATTTCGACGCGCAGCAGCGCGAGACAGCCGAGGAAGCGCTGTCGATCGTGGCGCGCGAATCCGGCATCCCCGCCGAGCGCGTCAGCTACGCGGTCCGCCAGGGCGGCATCTATCACGAGATCCTCGAGGAGGCGGCCAAGGTCAAGGCCGACCTGATCGTCATGACCTCGCACCGCCCGGCGATGCGCACCTATTTCCTCGGCAGCAACGCGGGGCACGTGGTGCGCTACGCGAAATGCTCGGTGCTGGTGGTCAGGCCGTAGGCGCGCAGCGTCGTCGGCCCCAGGGATCGGCAAATCGCGGCTGTCGCGCGAAATACTCCGTCACGGCGTCATTACGAACGCAGCGAAGCCAGCCAGAGCCGCGCGCGAAACCCTGGAGGGCTTCGTCGCATCGCGCCTCGCAATGCGGAGATTTTTGTTGCCGTTCACGCTTCGCTCCCGAGACTACGGCCACTCCGCAATGAAACCCTTCGCCTTGTACGGCGCGATCTTGTCCCATTCACTGAGCACGCGGCGGCGGAATTCGGGATGGGTGTGCCAGAGCTGGCGCGGCACGCCGAAACTATCCACCGTCAGGAGCATCTTCTCGACTTCCGGCCAGTGCCGCTGCAGCGTCATCGCATAGCGCCGCGCGGTCCAGCTGTTGCCGAGGCAGATCACGGTCCGGACATTGGCGAGGCCGAGCGCCGTGTCGATCACCGGCAGCGAGAGCAGCACATTCTCGCCGGTGTTCATGGCGTGGTGCTCTTCGAGAATGCGGTCGGCGGGAACGCCGCGCCTGACCATCGCATCCTTGATCAGCGCACATTCGGAGGCCTCAGCTCCCGGTGTGACCCCGCCGCTGACGATGGCGTGACGGAAATAGCCCTGCTCCCACAGCCGCGCGGCCGTGGCCGCGCGCAGCTCCTCCTCGACCCGCGTGCCGAACACGAACAGGAGGTCGGCGGGACGCAGCGGCGTGTCGGCGAAGTGCCGCGTCGAGATCGCCGCGATCTCGGCGTCGTCGGGCATGCGCAGCGTGCGATCAGCCATCATTGTCCTCTTTGTCCCCTGAGGCGGGCCGCTCATTCTCGCATGGCGCGACGGCACCGCGCGGTCACATTCGATGACCCGGGATGACGCCGCGTGATCAGGGCAGCAGCGCCGGCGGAATGTCGGCGAACGTGTAGCTGCGCGGCAAATTGCGGGTGAGGAAGCCGCCGACATACCAGGCGAACATGGCGGCGAAGCCGACCAGGAACAGCGCACCCGGCCACTCGCCGATCAGCAGCGCGCGGAGCAGAAGCCCGACCATCGCCAGCGCGAACAGCGCAATCGCGGCCAGCGCCGCGCCATAGGCGAAGCGGCCGAGGCCCGCCGTGAGCCGCGCAGTGCTGCCGCTTGCGGCGAGCCGCGCGTGCAGACCGACGACGAAAGCCCGATAGGCCTCGCTCTGCGGCGCCATCAATGCCGCGGTCTGCCAGGACGTCGAGATGATGCTGAGGCGGCGGCCATCGCGGTTGGTGACATCGGCGCGAAACCGCTTCGCCTGCATCGACACCGGGCGATAGGACAGGCGGATGGCGGTGATATCGGCATAGGGCCACAGACCCGTGCGGCCCGCGAACCGCCACGACAGGCCCTCCTCCGTCAGCTCGAACTGCTGCGCGGCGCCGATCAGCGACGCCTTATAGGCGTAGCGGATCAATTGGCCGTCGGCTGTGGTAGTGTCCCCGGAAATGGCTCGGTCCTGTTGCGTGGCCCGCGCGCCTTATCCTACAAACGAGCCATGAGCGAAACGGTCTATTTCCCCCGCCATCTGATCCTGGCCGGCGCCATGGCGGCCGGCGTGCTGCTGGCGCTCGCCGTGCACATGCTCGGCGCCCGCTACGGGCTCGATCTCGGCGGCTTGTGGCAGACCGAGGACGGCGCCTTCATGCCGGCCGGGTCGGCGATCGCCTGGTGGCTGATCGCCACCGTCGGCTTCTCGTCGGGCTATTTCATCGCCAACATCATGCACAGTGCGGTGTCGGGCGAGATTCCGCAGCGCATGCGCAATTTCCTGGTCGTGGTCGGCGTCCTGATGCTCGCCGGCATCGGCCAGGCGATCTCCGGACCGAGCCCGGTGCCCTCGGCGGCCGGCGTGCTGGCCGGCCTCGCCGCGCTCGGCCTCGGCGCGCTGATGGCGTTCTGCGGCGCCAATTTCGCGCTCCGCAAGACCTGAGACTTAAGACCTGAAGCTCAAGACCTGAGGCTTCATTGTGGCGGGCGCGTCGACGCACCCCAGCGGATCACGCCGGCGGCCGTGAGCATCAGCGTACCGGAGATCACCAGCGACAGCCGCAGGCCGTAGACCCCGAGGGGGCCGCAGCGCGGGCGCCGCGGCCATGCGGGCTGTTGTCGCAGTTGATGCTCGTCTCATGCCGGACCTCCTGCTGGCGCCGAAAGACCGCCTTACTCTACCCCACCAAAGACAAGCATGCTTCGATATCGATCGAATGATGGAAGATCTCCTGCCCGTCACGACCAGTGCGGCGCAAAAACGCCGCGCAAGGGCGCGGCGTTTTGTCTCATGAGCTGTCGTGACGCGATCGGGTGATCAGCTGGCCGCGCGCAGATTGACGGTGGTCTCGGCAAGCTTGGTCAGCTTCATGTCAGTCGCCTTCTCCTCGTCCAGGGTCTTCTGGAGAACGGCGGCGCAATCGCTGCGGCCGAGCTGCTTGGCCCAGGCGATCAAGCTGCCATAGCGGGTGATCTCGTAATGCTCGGCGGCCTGGCCGGCATTGATCAGGGCAGCGTCGAGCACCGTCTTGTCCGCGACCTCTCCCGCGACCTCCTCGGCCTCCTCGATGATGCCGTCGATGGCCGGGCAATCGACCGCCTTGGGAGCGATGCCCTGCATCTGAAACACCTGCTCGAGCCGCTGCACATGCGTCCTGGTCTCGTCGAGATGGGTCAGAAAGCCCTGCTTGAGCTGCTGATCAGTGGCCTTCTCGGCCATTTTCGGCAGCGCTTTGACCAGCTGGTTCTCGGCGTAATAGATGTCCTGCAGCTGATGCACGAACAGGTCATTCATTGTCTTGATGTCTTTGGTGAACAGTCCCATTTTCCTCACGTCCTCTCGGTTCGGAACATGGCGGTCCCTCCCCGACCCGTCGCGACCATGTTCGCTGTAGGTCTTGCCTGCGGCTAACCGGTTGAGGACCCGGTTGTTCCGGCTTTGCGCCCCCGGGGCTGAGCGGAACTCGTGCCGACGGCGGGACGTTTGCGACTGAACCGCGCGGGTAACCTTTGAGACCGAACTAAGGCGGTCGCAGCTATGTGACTGGAGTGTGACAGACCCGCAGGACGAAGTCGGAGCTGCGCTGTGTCAAGGACTGCACAAGACGCACGTTTTAGCTTAAGGAACAGGCTGTCACGGATTGCCCGCCCTCATCGATCAATGATCTCGTCTCTCTTCCAAGACCTAGTGCCGCCCCGCCGGGAGGATGAATGCAGCGCCTGCTGACCACGCTCTCGCGTGGCTTCAAGAAATGGATCGGCTGGAAGCGGCTGGGGATTGCAGCGAGCCTTGCGATCATCGCCTTCGCGGTCACGACGCTCGTCCGCACGCTGAAGGGCGTTGACGGCAGCGTGATCCTGACCGCCCTGACCGAAATCCCGCCCGGTCACATCGCGCTCGCGGCATTGTGTGTGATCGGCGCATTCTGCACGCTCACCTTCTACGACTATTTTGCACTGCGAACGATTGGCAAAAAACATGTGCCCTATCGCATCGCGGCGATGAGCGCCTTCACCAGCTATTCGATCGGCCACAACATCGGTGCGACCGTGTTCACCGGCGGCGCGATCCGGTTCCGCATCTATTCGGATTACGGGCTCTCGGCGATCGACGTCGCCAAGATCTGCTTCCTGTCGGGGCTGACCTTCTGGCTCGGCAATCTGTTCGTGCTCGGCATCGGCATGACCTTGCATCCGGCCGCCGCCTCGTCGATGGACCAGCTGCCCCCGGCCGTGAACCAGCTGATCGCGATCGGCATCCTGGGTGCGATCTTCGCCTATCTCGGCTGGCTCGCCGCCGGCAAGAACCGCCGCCAGCTCGGCCAGAACGGCTGGAAGGTTGTGCTGCCCTCGGCGCAGCTGACACTGGTGCAGATCCTGATCGGCGTGGTCGATCTCGGCTTCTGCGCACTGGCGATGTACTTGCTCGTGCCGTCCAATCCGCCGATCGACTTCCTGTCGCTGTCGGTGGTGTTCATCCTTGCCACCCTGCTCGGTTTCGCCAGCCATGCGCCGGGCAGCATCGGCGTCTTCGATGCGGCGATGCTCGTGGCGCTGCCGCAATTCGGCCGCGAGCAGCTGCTCGCCACCCTGCTCGTGTTCCGCGTGCTGTATTTCGTCATTCCGTTTGCGACGGCGATCTCGATCATGGGCGTGCGCGAGCTTTGGCTCAACGTCGTGAAGCCTTGGCAGGAGCGGCGCCGGCTGCAATCCGCCTGCGACGACGAGGTCGCCGCCAAGCGCGCGGCTGCGACAGCTGCGGCGGCCGTTCCCCATCGCATCAAGCGACGGCACTCCCAGGGGTGAGCGACGCCCGCGCGCATGATCTGAGGTCGTGGAAACAGGTTTCCGCAGCGATCATGCTTAAACAAAGGGCTGAGAGCCTTATGCGATCCCGTGATATCGCATCATGCCCGCAGCGAGAGGACATAGGCGCAGTTGACGTTGCGCGCTGGCCTCTTATTTCCGCCCCATCGCTGACGTGAATCCTCGCGTATGACCCGAATGTCCCTTCGTCCGATGCTCGCGGCCGGCGTGCTGGCCGGCCTGCTCGCCCCTTTCGCGGCCACCCAGGCGGCTGCGCAGTTCGGTGCCCCGCCGCTGCAGATCAGCTGGGAGGTGCGCAATCGCTTCCGCCTGTTCCGCGAGGAGCGCGACTTTCTGCTCCATGCCGAGAGCACGCGCGATCGCTCGATTCTCGCCGCCGAGCAGGGCCTGGGGGTGCAGAGCGACGGCCGCGGCTGGGCCCGCAACGTCGTCAACCGGCTGTGCATCGACCTGGCCGGCCACGTCAACGAACCGTGCACGCGCGACAACGTGAAAGAAAGCTATCTCACGCCGATCGACCATCCCGTCACGGTGCGCCTCACCGGGCCGGTGCCGGTCGGCGCCACCTGCGCCTGGTCGTTCGACGATGGCGACGGGCCGCAGACATCGACCTTCGACTGCGCCGAGCCGGTCAATTTGCGCGTCCGCTATGGCCGCCAGACCGTTGCCAGCGTGGATGTGACCAGCGCCGAAGGCACGCGACAGGTCTCGACCGGCATCCAGGTCCGCGACGTCTTCATCGCCGGTCTCGGCGACAGCATCGCGTCGGGTGAAGGCAATCCCGACCGCCCGATCGCGCTCGCTGACGAGGGTTTCTGCTTCCGCTCCTATCTCGGCGGGCCGACCGCGCAATATTATCGGCCGAGCCGCGCCGGCTTCAAAGGTGGCCGCGCCTGTGAGGCGCCGGACACGCTGCAGAACTGGCAGAAGTACAGTGCGGTGTGGTTCAACGCCGCCTGCCACCGCTCGCTCTACAGCTACCAGACCCGCACCGCGCTGGCGCTCGCGGTGCGCTATCCGCACGTCGCCGTCACCTATCTGCCGCTCGCCTGCACCGGCGCGACCATTGCCGACGGCCTGTTCGGCAGCCAGCGCGCGCGCGAATGCACGCCTGGCCGCTCGGTGACCACCTGCGCCGGCGGCGTCAACGGCCAGATCGGCGAGTTGCGCGAGGCGCTCACCGCGGCCAAGCGCCGCCAGCCGGATCGGCGGCTCGATCTGGTGCTGCTGTCGATCGGCGCCAACGACATCAACTTCTCCGGCCTCGTCGCCGACGTCATCGTCGACACGCCGACTGAACGCACTCTCTTCAAGCGCTCAGGCGTCATCGGCTCGGTGGAGGAGTCGCGCAGCGAGCTGGCGCGCGACCTGCCGCAGGGCTTCGCCAAGCTGCGCGAGGCGTTGAAGCCGCTGGTCGGCGACCTCTCGCACGTCATCTACACCGCCTACGGCAATCCGGCGCTGAGCGGGCCTGGGGTTCCCTGCCCCGGCGGTCCGGCCGGCTTCGAGGTGCATCCCTCGTTCAATGCCAATCCGCAGCGGCTCGCCAAGGTCGCGGGGTTCGTCGAGAACGAGTTCCTGCCGTCGCTGCGCGGGCTTGCGCAATGCACCGCGGGTGTGCTGTGCCGCGATCCCGGCACCGATCGCATGACGTTCGTCGATGCGCATCAGGCCGCCTTCGCCCAGCACGGCTTCTGCGCGCGCTCGCCCCAGGACCCGCCCTTCGACCGCGAATGCTTCTCGCAGGCCGGCGACAGCTTCGATCCGAATATCGTCAGCGCCGCCAATGAACCGCTGCTGTGCGGTCGCGGCGCCAGCGAGTATCGTCCCTATCTGCCGCGCGCACGCTGGATCCGCGACGCCAATGACAGCTACTTCTCGGCCATGACCTATCCGCAGGGCCTGCCCGCGGCGATGCAGCCGGCCGACATTCACGATGCGAGCTGGGGCGTGCTGTCGGCGGTCTATGGCGGCGCTGTGCATCCGAGCGCCGAAGGCCATGCCGCGATGGCAGACGCGGCGTTTCCGGCCGCGGCGGAAGTGCTCGACCTCGATGCCCCGGAGCCCAAGATTACCAGCCAGCCGCTGCCACCCGCTGGCGGGGTGCGGCAGTGACGCCGGCCTGACATCGATTTGCCCGTCGGGCGTCCGTGCATGCGCTTGGGATGGTCGACCGGCCGCCAAGCGCCGCGAACACGCCGCGCGTCGTGCGCGCCCATGAACGAAAATCGGCAACCTCGTCAGAAGGATCATCCTGTCCGCTGGCGCCGGGCCGAATTTCGCCCTTTCGTTTTTACAGAAATTATGCTCTGCTCACGCATCCCGTGCTCACAGAGGGGCGCGTCGCGATCGTCACGAACGTGGAGCGCGGGATGCGGTGGGCGCCACCGGTCGCAGCGTGATCCGATCATGCCGACGAACGATCGGCGGCGCACGGTGAAATCGTATGGTCCTGGTCTCCCGATGCTGAGGCCAAGCCGGCGGTGATGATGATCCGCCTGTGACGGGGGCAAACAAGCCGGTCCCCGGGGAGAGTCCGTATAAGCCGTCAAGCCATCGCGCGGGGAATGCCGGTGATCGGCTGAACCTGTGGTGACTGCCGCCTGCTTATCTTGTTGCAGGCGGGCCATGGGTGAGGCCTTCACCCGGCATTCCCCGCGCCCTCGTCTTTCAGAGGGTGAAAGTGCTGCAAGGCTCGGACGCCATGCGCCGCGAGATCGCGACACCATGCTCATCAGCAACCGCCGAGCCGCGGCCCGGCAGCGGACTACTTCGCTGGCGCCGGCTTCTTCATCATCGGCGGGGCTGCCTGCTTCGCCGCCGGAATCGCGGGGGCCGCGGGAGGCGGCAGATATTTGGCGATGACCGCCGGATCGATCTGCGCCATGGCCGTATCAGGCAGGCGCACCCAGGTCTCGTCCCTGCCGAGCAGCGAGAAACCGATATAGCCGCGCAGCGTCAACGACTGGCCGTCGGGGCTCAAGGTCATCTTGGCGCTGTAGATCTTGCCGTCGCGGGGATCGAGCACATTGCCGTCTTCGTACTTCAGGCCGTCGCGCTTCATGTCGCGGATGAAGGACAGACCGAGCCAGGGCGCATTCTTTCGATCGTCGGTGCACTTGTCGCAGACCCGGTTCGGCGGATCGGTCGGCTTGGGAAACAGCTTTGCCATCACGCCTTCGAAGACCCCGTTGTGGTCGACGACAAGCACGTAGAGCACCGGCTGACCGTTCTCGACCTTCTGCCACAGTCCCGCCGCGGACGGCTCCGCTGCGAGCGCAGGCCGCGTCAGCAGCGCACCGGCAACGACAAGCGCGCCGATCGCGAGCTTCGCCACGCCAGATGCCAACCGAAGCCGGGAAAACGCATTCAGCATCATCACCTCACCTTGACCAATCCACAAATCGAATGGCCCGCCAGTCCGGGCCTTTCGAGCGTCGCTCCAGCCCATAACAGGTCTTGCGCGCCGGTGAAACCGGCGCACAAAGGAAACATTTCTTCACATTTGAGTTGGATGGACGACGTCGGGTTCCACCTCACCAACGAATTAGTTGACGCCGAGCTTCTTCTGCAGGCTCGACGACGACGTCGTGTACTGGAACACCAGCCGCTTCTCCGGATACACGTAGCGGTGCGCTTTCTGCGCCATCAACGCGCCCTCGTGGAATCCACACAGGATCAGCTTGATCTTGCCCGGATAAGTATTGATGTCGCCGATCGCAAAGATGCCGGGCACGCTGGTCTCGAACGCCGAGGTCTCGACCGGAATGAGATTGTTCTCGAGTGCAATGCCCCAATCGGCGACGGGACCGAGCTTCATCGTCAATCCGAAGAACGGCAGCATCATATCGCAGGCGACGGTCTCGACCGAATTGTCGTTGCCCTTGATGGAAGCGGCGGCGAGCACGCCGTTGGCACCTTCGAGCGCACTGACCTGGCCGATCCGCAGATCCATCTTGCCGCTTGCGACGAGCGCGCGCATCTGCTCGACGCTGTGAGGCGCCGCGCGGAAATCGTCGCGACGATGCACGAGGGTGATGCGCTTGGCCAGGGGATGCAGATTGAGCGTCCAGTCGAGGGCGGAATCGCCGCCGCCGACGATGACGACATTCTTGTCGCGGAACTGCTCCATCTTGCGCACGGCGTAGAACACCGAGGTGCCTTCATAAGCCTCGATGCCCGGCACCGGCGGCCGCTTCGGCTGAAACGAGCCGCCGCCTGCGGCGATCACCACGACCTTGCACTCGAACACCTTGCCGGCGTCGGTGGTGACGCGAAAGCCGGGATCGCCGATCTTCTCGACCTTCTCGACCATCTCGCCGAGATGAAAGGTCGGGCTGAACGGCTTGATCTGCTCCATCAGCTGATCGGTCAGCCCCTGCCCCGTCACCATCGGCACACCCGGAATGTCATAGATCGGCTTTTCCGGATAGAGCTCGGCGCACTGGCCGCCGACCTTGTCGAGGATGTCGATCAGATGCGCCTTGATGTCGAGCAGCCCCAGTTCAAACACGGCAAACAGTCCGCAAGGGCCCGCGCCAATGATCAGCACGTCGGTCTTGATCGCTTCGCTCATGTCGCTCTTCTCGTTGAGAGGCGCCGCTCGGTGGTGGCGGCAGGTGGCGGTCCCGAATTTGTAGCCAACGGGCCAGTGTCAGGGAAGGCACAAAAGCCCCCCTCGCCGGCCGCCGCTTGCAGCGCCGAGCGTAGCGGGGTTTGAAGGAGAGGTGAAATGATGGAGATCAATCGGTGACAGAGACGGCCCGCCGCGACCAGACGCCCCGCCTTGAAGACTTCCCGTACCGTCTCACGGACAATGTGCGGTTTGGCGATCTCGACCCCAACCAGCACGTCAACAACGCGGTCTATGCGACCTATTTCGAGACCGGCCGAGTGACGCTGATGAAGGACCCGCGCCATGGCCTCCTGCAGGAGGGGCTGGCCTGGATCATGGTGCGGCTCGACATGCATTTCCGCGCCGAGCTGCGCTGGCCGGGGACGATCGAGCTCGGGCTGGGCGTGGTCAGATTGGGGCGCACCTCGGTGACCTGCGAGCAGGTCGTGTTCTCGGAGGGGCGCTGCGTGGCCTCGGCCACCGCGGTGATGGTGCTGATCGACGAGGTGACACGCAAGCCGGCGCCGCTGGCGGTGCAGCTGGTCCAGGCGCTGCAGCCCTGGGCCCGGCGGGGCGTAACGCTGACGCCGTCGGCATGAGCGCGGGAGCGAGGCTCAGGACAGGCCGTCCCGGCGGACGGCCCCCGGACGGGTCAGGCCTGACGCTCGGGCGTCGCGACCACGAGGCCGTCCAGCTCGTCGGATACCTTGATCTGGCAGGACAGACGCGAATTCGGCCGCACTTCATAGCCGAAATCGAGCATGTCCTCTTCCATCGGGGTCGGCGGACCCACCTTCTCGCGCCAGGCTTCGTCGACATAGACATGGCAGGTCGCGCAGGCGCAGGCGCCGCCGCATTCGGCCTCGATACCGGGAATGGCATTGCGGATCGCCGCTTCCATGACGGTCGCGCCGTTCTCGATCTCAACGGTTCGGGATTCGCCGGTATGGTCGACAAAGGTGATCTTGGCCATGTGCGCTCATGCTGCGGAGGAAATGAAGTCGGGCTGTCCTATAACGGACCGCTCCGCTCCGCGCTAGTGCTGCGGCCGGCGGCTCAGGCGACGCCGAGCATGTCGGCAATGGCCGCGCGCGCCTGTGCGACCGCGGTGCCGAGCCAGGCCAACGCGTCGGCCGGATCGCCGTCGCGCAGCGCCGCTTCCAGGCCCTCGGCGGCGTCGGCGACATCGAGTGCGCCGATGGCGCGGGCCGAGCCCTTCAAGGTGTGGGCCACAGCGGCGGCGTCTTCGGGCATCACCTGTAGCCGCTCCAACAGGCGAACCGCCTGGTTGGAGAACATGCCGAGGACCTCCCGCTCAAGGTCGGCGTCCCCCAGCGTCATGCGCCGCAACAGGTCCAGGCTGATCGGCCCATCATCGGGCACCAGCGGGGGCGAAGGCATCCATTCGATCCGTTGCAGGTCGGGAATCATGGCGGCGGTCCGGTGCGGCGGCGCCGATGGCGCCTCTGTCCGCAAGCCAAGCACGACAATGGTTAACGCTTCGTTAGCGCCCCAATTGCCGCGGGTTTGCCGCGATTTCGACCTCGCTCCGCCCCAATCGCGGCTGAAACGAGAATTCGCAGGACTTCTAAAGTGTTAACGACAGCTGCTGTTAACGATGATTAAGAATCTCTTAACCACGCCCATTTCTTTCAAATGGCGCAGCCAATAGGATGCTCCTTCGGATGGAATGGGCCACCTGGCGGAATTTGCCACCTCAGGTTGCCCTGTAGAGGGATGACGTCCGGTTTGAGCCATTCGAGGGGGCACTCGTGTGCGGCTCGCCGGATCGAAATTAAGACGAGGGCTCGGACTCAACATGGCGAACACCCCTAAAAAGGTCAAAGACCCGACTGAAGTTGCGCTGTCCGCCATTCAGGAGGCTTTGAACATCAGCGACACGTCCGCGCCCCTGGAACAGCAGGGTCCGGTCCAAGCTGACGGGGCCGCGTCGGGGAAGTCCGCCGGCGCCTCGTCCTATGATTCGTTCGACAACCGTCCGGGCGCCGACCGCGGGACGCTGGACGACATCGAACCACCGCCTTTGGCCGTGCGACGGCCGGCCAATGACGACCGCGAAACCATCGGCCAGCTTCTCCAGGCCATCCAGAAGGGCCGCCCGACGCGCAGCGTCTACACGCTGGCCACCGCGTTCGCCGGCATCTGGATCGTCGGCTGTGCCCTGATCACGATCGGCTTCCTGCCGTCGCTGCAGGCGCTGCTGGGACAGAGCGGCGGCGTGCTCGTGCTCGCCGGCCTCTCCGCGGTGTTCTTTGCGCCGGTGCTGCTGTTCTATTTCCTCGCCAGCCTCGCCTGGCGGGGCCAGGAGCTGCGCATGATCGCGCAGTCGATGGCGCAGGTTGCGATCCGCTTCTCGGAGCCGGAAGGGGCCGCCAGCGATTCGATCGTCACCGTCGGCCAGGCGATCCGCCGCGAGGTCGCCGCGATGGGCGACGGTGTCGAGCGCGCGATCGCGCGCGCCGGCGAATTGGAAACGCTGGTCGCCAACGAGGTCGCCGCGCTCGAGCGCGCCTATAGCGACAACGAGGTTCGCATCCGCGCCCTGCTCCAGGACATCGCCCATCAGCGCGACAATCTCGTCGGCCAGGCGGAACAGGTGCGCAGCGCCATCTCGGGCGTGCAGATCGACCTGCGCCACGACATCGCGCTGATCTCGGACGCGATCGCCTCGCGCGTCGACGAAGTCGCCAAGAGCATCACCGGCGCGCTGGAAGAACGCGGCGCCCACATCACGGCGGCCCTCGGCAATGCCGGCGACAACATGATCCTCGCGCTCGGCGAGCGCGGCGGCGATCTGTTGGACCGGCTCGAGGAGGCCAGCGCGGAAACCACCCGCGCCGTGCTCGACGCGTCCGAGCGGCTGACGACCAGCCTCAATTTCAAGACCGGCCACGTCCACGACGAGTTTGCCGACCTGTCCGACCGCGTCCACGAGATGCTCAACGAGCGCATCGACCGCATCACCAGCGAATTCGAGCAGCGCACGGCGGCCATCGTCGACGGCATTTCGGTGCGCACCGAACAGGTTCACGATTCGCTCAAGGCCTCCGGCGACTCGCTGCTGCTCGAGCTTGAGCTGCGCGGCGGCGACCTCGTCAGCAAGATCGATGAGGCGAGCCAGCGCCTGTCCAGCCAGATCCTGGCGAGCGGCGAGAAGGCGAGCGAATCCCTCGATGCCACCGTGAACACGCTGGTGGCAAAGGTGGTGAGCCAGACCGAGAGCACGCATGACACGCTCTCGACGCAGATCAGTGCCTTCGATGAGCTGGTGAAGAACCAGGGCACCGAGCTCGCAGAGCGCTTCGCGCGCGACAGCTCGACACTCGGCGCGCTGATCACCCGGCACATCACCGAATTCGACCGCACCGTGAAGACCTATGGCGGCGAGATCGTCGAGCGCATGGGCCAGCGCACCCAGGAGATCTCCGAGAATCTCAAGACCTATGTCGATACGTTCGATACAAGGCTGTCGACCAACAGCGGGGAGATCACGGCGACGCTGGACCAGCGGCTGAGCCAGTTCGAGACCAACCTGCAGACCAGCATCACCAGCTTCGATTCCTCGCTCGATTCGAAGATCAAGACCTTCGACGATACTGTCGGGGGACGCCTGAAGACGCTCGAGGAAAGCTTCGACAACCGCGCCACCTCGGTGACCGCAACGATCGAAGGACGCCTCGGCACCCTCTCCAACTCGCTGACCGACGGCGCGGCCCAGGTGCTGAGCGCGATCGACTCGCGGCTGACCGTGCTGACCACCTCGCTGACCGACGGCTCGGCCCAGGCGATCCAGTCGATCGATTCCCGCCTCAATGTTCTGACCTCATCGCTGGCCGACGGCACCGAGAAGGCGCTTGAAGCGATCGATGGGCGCATCGTCAGCCTGTCCAACATCATCGACGGCCGCAGCTCCGAACTGACCGAGACCGTCACCGCACGGTTCCAGGACATTCACCAGAGCATCGAGACCCGGGTCGGCTCGATCGCGCGGGACATCGACCAGCGCGTGTCGCAATTCGAGGACCTGCTGGGATCGCGCGTCGAGGCCGTGGCCGGCCGCATCGAAAGCAGCGGCCGCCAGGCGAGCGACGAACTGATGACCCGCGCGGAGCTGCTGTCCGCCAGCATCAGGTCGCATGTCGAGGACGCCGAGCGCGCTCTCACCGACCTGGTGGTCAACACGAGCGAGACGATCCAGACCGGCGCACGCAATGCGCAACAGGCCCTGCTCAACGTCTCGACGGATGTCGGTTCGCAGCTGAAGACGACCTCGACCGAGGTGGAGCGCGCCCTTGCCGGCGCCGGCAGCAACGCGGCCGATGCGATCCTGTCGAGCGCACGCGAGGCCCAGGCGACCCTGCTGACGGCCTCCGGCGAGACGGCGACCCAGATCAAGTCGCTGACGGCCGACGTCGAACGCACGCTGACCGCGGCGGGCTCAGCCACCGCAGCCTCGATCCTTGCCGGCGCGCGCGAAGTCCAGAGCACGCTGGTATCGGCCTCCTCGGACGCCGCCGACCACGTCAAATCGCTCGCGGCGGACGTGCAGCACTCGCTCACCGGCGTCGGAACCGCGACGGCCGAAGCCATCACCGCCGGCGCCCGCGAAGCCCAGTCCACCCTGCTCGCCGCCTCGCAGGAGGCCGCCACCCAGGTCAAGGCGCTCACCGTCGATGTGCAGCGCTCGCTCTCGATCGCGGGCACCACGACGGCCGAGACCATCACCAGCGGCGCGCGCGAAGCCCAGATGACGCTGATCAGCGCCTCTTCGGACGCAGCCAATCACGTCAAGTCGCTGGCGGCCGATGTCGAGCGGACGCTCGCTTCCGTCGGCACCAGCACCGCTGCGACGATCGTCGACAGCGCGCGCGACGTCCAGTCAAAGCTGGTAGCGGCCTCGACCGAGGCGGCCGATCACGTCAAGTCGCTGGCCATCGATGTCGAGCGGACGCTGGCGACGGTGGGCACCACCACGGCCACCGTGATCATCGACAGCGCCCGCGACGTCCAGTCCAAGCTGATCTCGGCCTCGACCGAGGCGGCGGAGCACGTCAAATCGCTCGCCGTCGACGTCGAGCGGACGCTGTCCTCGGTGGGCGCCGACACGGCCAGTTCGATCCTCAACAGCGCACGTCAGGCCCAGATGTCGCTGACGACAACCTCGGCCGACACGGCGGCGACCTTGGTCGGCAGCGCGCGCGAGGCGCAGACCATCCTGACCACGACCACGACCGAGACCGTTTCGGTGATCGTGAGCGGCGCCCGCGAGGCGCAGGACATGCTGACCGCGACCTCGACGGACACCGCCGGCCAGCTCAAGGCGATCTCCTCGGAGATCGAGCGCTCGATCAACAGCGTCGCGGCGAACACGACGGATGCGATCCAGAACAGTGCGTTGAACGCGCAGAGCGCGCTCGTCGCCGCCTCGAACGAGGTCTCCACGCGCGTGAAATCGACCTCGACCGAAATCGAGCGCTCGGTGCTCGCAGCCAGCAACTCGTTCGGCTCGGCGATGACCGGCAAGACCGACGAGATCGTCACCTATGTGCAGCAGCAGACCGAGCGTCTGTCGCAGATCCTCGATGGCAAGCGCGGCACCCTGGTCGAGACGCTGAGTTCGAAGACCAACCAGCTGACGATCGAGGTCGATCGCGTCACGGCGGACGCACTGAAGTCGATCGAGGCGCGCGGCCAGGCCTTCGCTCAGGCGGTCAGCGGCAACGGTTCGGACGTGGCCCGCAACATCACCTCGGCCGGCGAACTCGCGACCACGGCGATCACCAAGTCGCTGCGGGAGCTGGAGCAGGCTTCGCGCGCGGCGATCGAGCAGTCGCGCCAGGTCTCGGTCGCGGCCGTCACCGAAATGCAGGAAACCAGCAAGATCCTGCGCACCGATACCGTCGCTCTGTTCGAGCGTTTGCGCGAGGGCAACATCCTGCTTCAGGAAGTCCTCACCGGCGCCCACGACAACCTCAACTCGCTCGAACGGGCGCTGGTGACGCGCGTCGCCGACTTCGTCACCGCCATGAACGACGTGACCTCGCGGAACGGCACTGCGACGCAGAACCTCGAGGATCAGCTCAACGTCTTCAACGTGAAGACGACGCGGGCGCTGGAAGACCTCAACTCGCTGTCGAGCCAGTTCGACGCCCATGGCAAGGCCTTGATCGAGGCGGCCGCGGTGGTCGAACAGAGCAACCGCGATGCGACGGTCTCGATCTCGGAGCGCAAGTCGACGCTGGAATCGCTGATCACCACCATCGATCTGCGCACCGCGGACCTCGATCAGCGCCTGTCGCGCTTCACCTCCCTGCTCGACGAGTCGCTGGCCGCGGCCGAGGAGCGGGCGCGCGACATCGCGCGCGTGGTGGCCGAGACCGCCGGCGCCGGCTCGACCGCGATCAGCCGTCAGTTCGAAGCCATCCGCGCCAATGCGGAGGAGGAACGCCGCCTGACCACCTCCTCGATGCAGGAGATCTACCAGCAGAGCACGCAGGAAGCCGAAGCGATGTTCAAGCAGTCGGCGGAGAAGTTCGCCGCGCTGGTCTCGAGCATGAAGCAGATGACGGCCGAGATGCACCGCGAGCTCGAAGCGACCCGCGGCGAGCTTCGCCGCGGCGTGCTCGAAATGCCTCAGGAAGCGGCCGAGAGCACCGCGCAGATGCGCAAGGTGATCGTCGACCAGATCGAGGCGCTGGCGGAGCTGAACCGTATCGTCGCGCATCACGGCCGCGGCCTGGATGTCGTCAGCACGGCGCGCCCCGCTGCCGTCGCAGTCGCGCCCGCTGCCGTCGTCCGCCAGGAGGAGCCGATCGTGGCGGCAGCCGCCGTCGGCGCACGGCCCGAGATGCGGCTGCGCGAGTCGAGCTCGACCAGCGTCACCAACCTGCCGCCTCCGGATCTCGGCATGCAGCCGCCGGCGCCGCCTCCGCCGCCCCAGCCGCGCCGGGTCGAGGCGCCGCCGATGGGTCCGGTCGCCGATCAGGGGCGCGACAATTGGCTGTCCGACCTGCTCAACCGCGCCGACAACAGCACGGCCGGACAGACGGCGCCGCGCGGCCGCGGATCGGCGACGGCCCAGCCGGGCAATCCGCTGGAATCGCTGTCGCTCGACATTGCGCGGCTGATGGACCGCAATCTCGCAGCCGAGATGTGGGACCGCTATCAGCGCGGCGAGACCAAGGCGTTCTCCAAGCGCCTGTATACGCCGGCCGGTCAGAAGGCGTTCGACGAGGTCGCCCGCAAATATCGCGCCGACCGCACCTTCAAGCAGACGGTCGACCGCTACATCACCGAGTTCGAGCGGCTGCTCGATGACGTCGCGCGCGACGATCGCAATCCGCAGGCTCTGCGCGGCCAGCTGACCTCGGAGACGGGCCTCGTCTACACCCTGCTCGCCCACGCCGCCGGCCGGCTGGCGTGATCGGTGGGGCGAAGAGCGAGTAGCGAATGGGGCGAGTAGCGCGCCGCGCAACGACGACACACGGAGGCCGCAAGGCCTCCGTTTCGCTTTGAGGACTGCAATAGAATCGGCCCCGCCAGTCACGCCCTGCTTCAGCAGGACCGCGAGGTCACTAAGGGAGCCCGCCGGGAGCAATCAATCGAGGTCGGCGCGGCACGCCCCGTACGATTTGCGGCCACGAAGCCTGCTCTTCGCCGGGTCTCATCGCCTGCTGCTGGCCGGCGGCGCGGGCGCCGGTGCGGGCTGCGAGGCCTGGGCATTGCTCGGACTTGAATTGCTGGCGCCGAACAGGACGCGGGTCGGGTTGCGGTCGAAATTGTTCACGGCCCGGCTGATGTCGGACAAGGTCCGCCGCCCGTCAGCCATCAGCGCGCCGGAGCGCTTGTCGAAATCTTCGGCGAGTTCGCGGATCGACTTCACTGTCAGGAACAACTCGCCGCCATCCTTGCCGCCGGCCAGCGAATTGAGCCCGAGCATCAGCGTATCGGCCTTGCCCATGATGCCGTCGACCCGGCTCATGACGCCGTCGATGCGTTCGGAGTTGCGCGCCAGCGACTGGGTGAAGACCTCGAGGTTCTTGATCGAGTTCTTCACGGCATCCTGGTTGTCAGCCACCACCTTGTTGATGTTCTGCAGCGTGGCGCGGATCGCTTCGGTCACATCCTGTAGCCGGGTCGGGTCGGCGCGCAGCACCGGCACACCGTCTTCATCCAGGGGCGGCGGCGGTGCCGCCTCCTCCCCACCCTTGAGCGCGATCGCGGCGACTCCGGTCAGACCCTGGAACTCAAGCCCGACGAGCGTGTCCTTGCGGATGGGCGCATTGTTCTCAACCATCGCCAGCGCCACCACGCGGCGCGGATTGTCGAGCTTGACCGAGATCACCTCGCCGACCCGGATACCGTTGAAATTGACACTGCCGCCATTGCGCAGGCCGGCGGCCGGGCCTTCGAACACCACCCGCAAGGGACTGCGCTGCTTGGTCGTATGCAGGCTCTGGAACCAGAGGACGAACCCGACCGCCGCAGCGATCACCGCCAGCGTGAATGAACCGATCAGGACGTAATTCGCCCGCGTTTCCATTATCAACTCCGGTACCGGCATGGCGGCGACGATCATGTCCCGCGCTGCCGTGCCTTTCGGTCGGCGCCGGGTTCGGCACCTGCCCCATCTGTTTTGTCGCGGGAGTCGCCACTCCCGCTCACAAATTAACGAACCGCAGTCGCGGCACTCTCCCCCACCACCGCGCGGGCGCGCTTGCCGTGAAAATACTGCCGGAGCCATGGATGCTCCGAGGCCTGCATGTCAGCCATCGATCCCGCGGCAATGATCTTGCCGTTGCCCAGCACGGCGATGCGGTCGCAGGCCGTGTAGAGGCTGTCGAGATCATGCGTTACCATGAAAACGGTCAGTCCCAAAGTGCGCTGCAGAGTGCGTACCAGTTCGTCGAAATCGCCGGCGCCGATCGGGTCGAGCCCCGAGGTCGGCTCATCGAGGAACACGAGTTCCGGATCGAGCGCCAAGGCGCGCGCCAGCGCCACGCGCTTGATCATGCCTCCGGACAGCTCACTCGGGAAACGATCAGCAACATCGGGCCGTAATCCGACCATCACCAGCTTGGCGACCATGATCTCGTCCAGCAGGCGCTGCGAGACCCTGAGATACTCCCGCACCGGAAACTGGATGTTCTGCCGCACCGTCAACGAGGAGAACAATGCGCCCTGCTGAAACAGCACGCCCCAGCGCCGCTCGACGGCGCGGCGGCTGGCGCGGTCCGCGGCATCGAGATCGACGCCGAACACCTCGATGCGCCCCGCCAGCTTCGGCACCAGGCCGATGATGGTGCGGGTCAGCACCGACTTGCCCGCCCCCGATGGACCGACGAAGCCGAGGATCTCACCGCGCTTGACGTCGAGATCGAGCTCGTCGAGCACGCGCGTCGCGCCGAACTGCACGGTGACGCCGCGGACGCGGATGATCGGATCTGTCACGTCCTGCGTCATGTTACATCCCGACCGTCGCAAAGAAGATCGCGAACACGCCGTCCATCACGATGACGAAGAAGATTCCCTTGACCACCGAGGACGTGGTGTGGCGCCCCAAGGACTCCGCACTGCCCTGCACCGCGAGCCCCTCGACGCAGGCAACGATCCCGATCACCGCCGCCATCACCGGCGCCTTGAGCAGGCCCACGGTGAAATGGTCGATCGAGATCGCTTCGCGCAGGCGCAGCAGGAACGCCTCGGGATCGACGCCGCCATAGAACCACGCCACCAGCCCGCCGCCATAGAGCGCAGCGATGTCGCCCAGGAAGGACAGGATCGGCAGCGCGATCACCAGCGCCAGCATGCGCGGCAGGATCAGCACCTCGATCGGATCGAAGCCCATGGTCCTGAGCGCATCGATCTCCTCGCGCATCTTCATCGAGCCGAGTTCGGCCGTATAGGCGCTGCCCGACCGGCCCGCGATCATGATCGCGACCAGCAACACCCCGATCTCGCGCAGCACCAGCACGCCGAGCATGTCGACAACGAAGATGTCGGCGCCGAACCTGCGGAAATGAAAGATGCCCTGTTGGGCGATGATGCAGCCGATCAAGAAGGTGATGAGCACAATGATTGGAACAGCGCGCCAGCACACCTGCTCGAGATGATGGATCGTCGAGGTCAGGCGGAAGCTGCGCGGATGGATGAACACCCGGCCGCTGGCGACGATCACGGCGCCGAGCATGTCGATCAGGGCGGCCACTGTGCCGAAGATGCCGGCGACGCTGCGGCCAATCTGGCCGAGCATGCCGGTGATGGTCACCGCCGTCGCATCGCCGTCGGGCGCGGCGCTGACGCGGCGGACCTCGTCGACCAGACTGGCATAGTTCGCCGACAGGCCATCGATCCTGGCCTCGGCGGTTCCCGTCGTGAAGCTGCGGCGCAGCCGCTCGATCAGCCAGGCGCCGAACGTATCGAGCCTGGAGACCTCCGACACATCGATGGACACATCGATCTTCTTGCCGGCGAGCTTCTCCGCATCGGCGACGAGCCGCTCGAGCGACGGCGCAAACGGCGCGGTCCAGGCGCCCGTCGCGCGCAGCGACAGTGCACTGCCCTCGCCACTGCGTTGCAGATCAGGGTCGCCCGTCACGACGACCATCCTCGGAGCCCAGGACGTTCGCTCCTTGACGAGAGAAATCCCACCGCGTCGCCACCACCTTGCCGGAGACCCCCATCAACAGCCATAGTCGCTCCGCTCGCGCAAGTCCCCAGCGCCTCATCCCGGTTCACAAATCGCCAGATTTCCAGATGACTTCCAACGGTTTCCCAATACTGGACGCACGTCTCGGCCACTGGCCGATCGCCGGCAGCTTCACGATCAGCCGCGGCGCCAAGACCGAAGCCGTCACCATCATGGCCGAGGTCCGGCTCGGCGCGCTCACAGGCCGTGGCGAATGCGTGCCCTATCCGCGTTATGGCGAGACGCCCGAGACATCGTTGAGCGCCCTGCTGGCCATGCGCGACGCCGTCAGTTCCGGCCTCGATCGCAACGCGTTGCAGTCGGCGATGCCACCCGGCGCCGCACGCAACGCGCTCGATTGCGCGCTGCTTGATCTCGAGGCCAAGCGCAGCGGCCGGCGAATCTGGGACTTGCTTGGACGTCCAGCGCCCGAGCCTTGCGTGACGGCCTACACGATCTCGCTTGGCGCCCCCGAGGTCATGGCCAAGGCGGCGGCCAAGGCCGCGCACCGCCCGCTGCTGAAGATCAAGCTCGGCGGAGATGGTGATCCAGCGCGGATCGCCGCGGTTCGTGCGGCGGCACCGCAATCGCAACTGATCGTCGACGCCAACGAGTCCTGGAACGAGGCGAACCTGGAGGCCAATCTCGCCGCCTGCGTCGCCGCCGGCGTCACGCTGGTCGAGCAGCCGCTGCCGGCGGGACGAGACGATGCCCTGGCCCAGATGACGCGCCCGCTCACGATCTGCGCCGACGAGAGTGTTCATGCGAGCGGTTCGCTCGAAGCGTTGCGCGGTCGCTACGACGCCGTCAATATCAAGCTGGACAAGACCGGCGGCTTGACCGAGGCGCTCGCAATGGCCGATGCGGCGCGTGCGCTGGGCTTTGACATCATGGTCGGATGCATGGTCGCCACGTCGCTGTCGATGGCCCCGGCCATGCTGCTGACCCCGCTCGCGCGCTTTGTCGATCTGGATGGGCCGCTGCTGTTGGCCGAGGATTGCGAGCACGGGCTGTACTATCAGGACAGCCTCGTCTACCCGCCCGATGCAGCGCTGTGGGGCTGATGCGCCAGGCGATGCCGCGCGACCCAGACCAGAAGGCCGCCGGATCCGGCCATCGCCGCCATAAGGAAATAGACGCCGGGCCCGTATTGCGCATAGACCGGCCCCGACACCATTGAAGCGGCCGAGCCGACGATGCCGCTGGCAGCTGCGTAATAGCCCTGGCCGCGGGCGGTCACGTGCGCCGGCACCTGGCGGATCAGCAGCCCCATGGTCCCGACCAGGGTCAGTCCGAAGGTGAAGCCGTGGCTGAGCTGGACCGCGGTGAGCCCGATGGCGTGCGGCTCCATGGCGGTGAGCGTCCAGCGCAGCACGGCCGCGACAGCACCGATCATCACCAGGCTTGCAGGCGCCAGCGTGAAGCGTGACGACAGAGCAAACACCACGATCTCAGCGAGCACGCCCATGGTCCAAAGCCAGGCGATCATGAGCCCGCTGAGCCCCTGTGCTTTCCATTCGATCGCGGAGAACGTGTAATAGGCCGCGTGGCTGCCCTGGATCAGGGCCGACGCGATGATGATGCACAGGAAGGCGGGATCGCTCAGCAGATGCCGTCCCTCCCGCGCCGGGCCACTGCCGCGCGGCAACGGCGGCAGCCGCTCGAGCAGCAGGCCGCTCGCGACCCCGACCAGCGCCATCGAGACGATGATCCAAATCAGGTCCGGCGCCGCAACAACGTCAGCCAGCGCGCCGCAGAGCAGCGTTCCAACGATGAAAGCGACGGAGCCCCACAGCCGCAGCCGTCCATAGTTCAAGCCGTAGCTCATCACGCCGCACAGCGCATACGCATCGGTCAGCGGAACGACCGGTGTCCATAGGCTGCAGGTAGCCACATAGACCAGGAAGACCAGCCAGGGATCGTGCTGAAAGCCGAGCATCGCAAAGCCTGACGCCGTTGCGAAAGTGGTCAGCCGCATGGCGCCGCGCAGCGCCTGGCGGCGCTCGGACAATGTGGTGATCAATGGCAGGACGGTGAACCGGGTCAGCGCGGGGACGGCGATGACGATGCCGATCCAGGCGGCATCCAGCCCGATCGCCCGTAGCCACACGGGAAAAAACGGCAGGTGCGTGCCCGACAACGCAAACACCGCGCCGTAAAACAGTCCCAGGCGGCCGGCGAATCGCCGCGCCACGGCCGGCGATGTGGTGGAGATTTGTCGGGATAGTGGCATCAATTCAATTGCGATTCGGTCAATATCATGGTGATCGTTATGCCAACGCGCAGCAATTTGCGCGATGGGTTTGCCATGGTCGATGAAGTCTTCGCCCTCTCGCCTATCTCCGCCCGCGCGGCACAGCCGAACGAGGCCGACTACGAGGCGATCCGGGACGCCTTCATGGAGACCTCGCGCGGCCGCTGGTTCCTCGGCGAGTACGCCAAGCGCAACCGCAATGCCGACACCAGCATGGTGCTCGACGCGGTCGCACGCATCGAACATGCCCTGGCCTCGCAACGTCAGCAGCAGCAGGAGTTCGAACGCACCGACGACAAAGCGCTGCCGGAAGCGCTGGCCGCGATCCGCGCGGCGGTTGAGGATGCCGCGCTTGCGGCTGCGTCGGCGGTCGACAGCCTGGCTCTTGAGCAGAACCTCGCGCCCGTGCGCAAGGGAACCCGCATCATCAAGGAGATCTCCTGGCGTTGGCGCGAGATCGGCGCGGACTCGCGAATCTGCGATCTGATCGATTCGCAGGTGACGTCGATCGAGGCGGCCTGCGAGCAGCTCGCCAGCACCGACCCGAAGGTTGCGTTGATGGCAGCCTTCGAGATCATCAAGTCCCGCCTCGCGGAGCTGGATCGCGGCGACGGGCCGATCACGCCTGGGAGCGATGAGAGCGCATCCCCCCAGACGGATGCGGCCCGGACACCTGAGACGGCCGCGGCAACGGCGACCGCCGACATGGCAGCAGCGCCTCCAACCGAGGAGGCCGCCCAGCCGGCCACGCAGCCGGAGGCCGCGCAGAAGGTCCAGGCCGCCATGTCCCAGCTCGTCGCGGCCGTCGCCGCGATCGAACAGGCCGACAACCCGCCCACAGCGTCCGGTGCCATGCCGGCCGCCCCTGCCGATCCGGCCCCGGCGCCCGCATCGAACGACAGCGATGTCGCACAGCGCGAGGCTGCCAAGACGATCCCGGCGCTCGAGCCTGAGTTGGAGCAGATCGCGGAGCCGGTGCCCGCTGAAGCTCTCGACGAGGCCGCGGCAGCCGAGGCGCAGGATCAGGCCATCCTGGAACTGGTCGCCGCCGAGATGGGTGCGCCCGATCCGTTCGAGGACGAGGAGTTCAGCCGCGCGCGGACTTTGGGCTTTGACATCGAGGAACCCACCGCAATCGATGACGACATCGTCGCAAGCTTCAGCGAACCAGCCGCATTGACGCCTGCTCCGCTGACGCCTGCTCCAATGACTGATGCGCCGGTGACACCTGCCCCGACGACGCAAGCCCCGATGACGCCGGCGCCCTTGGCAGCGGCCCCCTTGATGGCGGCTGCTTTGGCGCCCGAGCCCATAGCGCTGGAACCCATGGCGCCGGAGCCCGCGCCTGCACCGGCGAAGCTCGCCGCAGCGAGGCCTCTTGTCGAATCGCCAGCTCCGGCCGTTGCGCCGATGCCGGCGCCGAGCACGCCAGCGGCTCGTGTCGGACCGTCGACCCTCGAAGTATCAGTCGCGGTCGACACGGAAATCAGCGTCGAAGTCGTCCCGGCCGCGCAGCGCACGCCCGTGCCGCAGCCTTCAAATGCCGCGCTCGACCGGGAAGCGCTCGCGACACTCGTCAGCTCCACCGCCCAGGCAATGCCCAAGCCGGCCTATGAACCCTCGCTGGGCTCGACCCTGCTGTCGAACGGCCTGCTGCAGCGCCAACAACCGTCCGGCAACGATCCGCTGACGCCGATCCGCCGCATGAGCCAGCCGGAGAAGATCGCGTTCTTCTCCTGAGATCCGCCCGGCTGTCATGGGCCGGGGCAGATCCGCCGATATCCGCTGGGTGACATCGGTCACGTACGTCTCCGTTCGAGCCACGTAGCGTGCTTCTCGCGCCATTTCGCGCTGCTTGAGGAGAACGCCGTGTCCGCTCCGCTGTCCCGCTTTCGCTTGCCGGGTTGGAACTCCCTGCTCGTCATCGGGCTGGTGAGCCTGATCGCCTGCTTCGGCCCGAGCTTGGCTCGCGCCGCCAATGACATCGACAGCCTGCAAACGCCGCCGCGTGCCTTGGCCACCGCCACGCCGGGGACAGCTGACACCACAAAGCTGGACACCGGCCAAGCGGTCGAACCGCGCGTCGCCCTCGTGATCGGCAATGCGAACTATCAAAATGCACCGCCACTTGCGAATCCCGACAACGACGCCCATGCGGTCGCCAGGCTGTTGCACTCGGCCGGCTTCGAGGTCATCACCGCAACCGACCTGACGCAGAGCGAGATGCTGAAGGTCGTGCAGGATTTTTCAAGCCGCGTCTCCGCGCATGGACCGAACGCGGTGGCCATGGTGTACTATGCCGGCCACGGCATTCAGCTTGCGGGCGAGAACTATCTGATTCCGATCGATGCCCGCATCTCCGCGCCCTCCGATCTGACGACGAGCACGATCCGACTGGTCGATCTCATGGCCACGCTCGATGCCATTCCGAGCCGCATGCGGATCGTGGTGCTCGATGCCTGCCGCAACAACCCGTTCCCGACCGTCAGCGATGCCGGGCGCGGACTCGCCATCGTCGATGCGCCCAACGGCTCGATCGTCGGCTACTCCACCTCGCCCGGGGAAGAGGCGCTCGACGGACGTGGCGAGCACAGCCCCTATACGCAGGCCTTCCTGAATCTGGCACGACAGCCGAACCTGCCGATCGAGCAGTTGTTCAAGCGCATTCGTCTGCAAGTGAACCAGGTGACCGATGGGCGGCAGACGCCGTGGGAGAGTTCGTCGCTCACCAGCGATTTCACATTCTTTGGCGACACGCTGGTCGCCGCGGCGCGTCCGGCCGACAACGCGCCGGTGGTCCAGATGGCAGCCAACCTGCCTAGCCGGTCCGTGCGGCAGGCCTACGACTACGTCCTATCCGAGAACCGCCCGCAATATTATCGCGAGTTCATCGAGATGTATCCGCGCGATCCGCTTGCCGACCGCATCCGCGCCCTGCTCACCGGCCTTGTGCAAGCCGCAGCGTGGCACCGGACGGTGCTCGCTAATTCACCCGAGGCCTACAAGAGCTTCAGCGAGACCTATGCCGACAGTCCGTATGCGCCGGTCGCGCTGCGGCTGCAGGCTCAGCCGCGTCCGATCCCGGTGCTGCAGCCGAGCCGCCTGATGATGCCGCCGCAGATGGGGCCGGTGACGCGTCCCTTCAACCCTGGCGCTCAGATGCAGGCGCGTCCCGGCCCGTTGCCGCAATTGCCGAACAACAATCCGCCGGCCAATACTCTGCCGCCGCGCCCGACGCTGCCGCCCACCGTCATCACCAACGGCAAGCCCATCGCCACCCCCGCCGCCGGCAAGATCGTCGACCCACGGCCGGTCGGTCCGAGCAAGATCGGCGACAAGACCATGCCGACACCGATCCCGCCTGCGGTTGCGAAGATCCAGCGCGACCCGCTGAAGCGCGCGCCCGGCCGTCCGTTCGACAGCCGCGACGTCCGGCATCCCTTCCCTGGCAATTCCGGGCCATTCAAGCCGGGCTTCACCGCGCAACGTCCCGCGCTGGCACGCGGTCCGATGCGAGGCCCCAGCACGCCGCAGTTCGCACAGACCGGACCGCGTCCAGGTGGTGGAGGATTGGCGCGGGGTGGCCTCAGCTTCCGCTGAGACCATCATCCATCCTCAAGCGATCAGACGGGCGTAGAGATCGGCATCGACATTGCCGCCTGACAAGACGATCACCACCGTCTTGCCGGCGACGTCGAGCCGGCCGGCCAGCAGCGCCGCGAGCCCGACCGAACCGCCGGGCTCGACGACGAGCTTCAATTCACGGAAGGCGAAACCGACCGCGCGCCCGACCTCCTCATCGGAGGCCTCGACCGCCGCCGACAACAGCCGGCTGTTGATGGCGAAGGTGATCTCGCCGGGGATCGCCGCCATCAACGCATCGCAGATCGTGCGCCCCTTGGCCTCATGCGCCTCGCGGTGGCCCGCCCGCAGCGAGCGGGCATGGTCGTCGAAGCCCTTGGGTTCGGCCACGATCATCTGCGTCTCTGGAAAGCGTGCCTTCACCGCCGTCGACACACCGGCGAGCAATCCGCCGCCAGAGGCCGGCACGATCACCACGTCGGGCGACAGGCCGAGCCCAGCGAGATCCTCGGCGATCTCGCGACCCACCGTGCCCTGCCCGGCAATGACGTAGGGATCGTCATAGGGCGGCACCATTGTCGAGCCGCACTTGCCGGCGATGTCACGGGCGATCGCCTCGCGATCGTCGCGGTCGCGGTCGTACAGCACCACGTCGGCGCCGAACGCCTTGGTGCGCTGGCGCTTGGCCACCGGAGCATCCGACGGCATCACGATCGTCGCGTGCATGCCGAGCAGCGTCGCGGCATGAGCGACGCCCTGCGCATGATTGCCGGAGGAGAATGCGACGACGCCGTTGGCACGCTCTGCCTGCGGGATCGACGCCAGCTTGTTGTAGGCGCCGCGGAACTTGAAGGAGCCGGTCCGCTGCAGCACCTCAGGCTTGACGAAGACATTCGCCTGGAACTGCGCGCTGAGCACAGGGGCCGGCAGCAGCGGCGTCCGCACCGCCACGGGCGCCAGCGTGGCCGCCGCGGCATCGATGTCGGCAGCGGTCACGGGCAGGATCGGGGAATGGGCTGTCATCCCCCATTTTACCGCGCCCCATCGCCGGGAGGCAAGGGAAGGCTCAGATCAAGGGAAGGCTCAGATCGTCTCAGGCGGCGCGGGCCGTCAGTTGTGGAACCGGGGCTGCCTGCTTCAACGGATCGGTCCAGGTCAGAATCTCGAAGCTGCCATCCTCGTGCTCGACAAGCGCCGTGCAACTCTCGACCCAGTCGCCGCAATTCATGTAGCGGATCCCGTCCTGGTCGCGGATCACGGCACAGTGGATATGACCGCAGATCACGCCATCGGCGCCGTGCCGCCGCGCCTCGGCCGCCAGCGCGGTCTCGAACGCGCCGATATAGTTCACGGCGTTCTTGACCTTCTGCTTGGCCCATTGCGACAGCGACCAATAGGGCACGCCGAACATGCGACGGAAGAAGTTCACCAGACGGTTCATCTGGATCGCGAAGTCGTAGGCCTTGTCGCCGAGATGGGCGAGCCAGCGGGCGTTCTGGACCACGAGATCGAAGATGTCGCCGTGAATGACGAGGTAGCGCTTCCCATCCTTGCCGGTGTGCACGATGTTCTCGACGACATCGATGCCACCGAAATGGGTGCCGTAATAGCCGCGCAGGAACTCGTCGTGATTGCCAGGCACATAGACGATCTTCGCCCCCTTGCGCGCCTTGCGCAGCATCTTCTGGACGAGATCGTTGTGTGACTGTGGCCAGTGCCAGCTCGATTTCAGCGCCCAGCCGTCAATGATGTCGCCGACCAGATAGATGGTGTCGGCGTCGTGATGGCGCAGGAAATCGACGAGCAGATTGGCCTGCGATCCGCGGGCTCCGAGATGAACATCGGAGATGAAGAGCGTACGAAAGCGCCGGGTCGGGCTTTCTTCACCAGCAGTCTCAAGTCCCATGCGCGCCCACCTAACAGTCCCTGATGACACTGCGATGACGACCGGCCGCATCACAGAGCTGACCCTTTCGGACTGCTGCTGACGCCGCTCGTATGACGACTCGCGATGTCCTCGTCACATTCCCGCGATACCAGCGGGGTGCGACAAACAGGCGACAGGCGGCCCGCACGCACGGGATTTTCGCTGCCTCCTATCTGGGCACGGTCACGACACGCAGATTGTTGGTGGTGCCAGCCTGTGCGAACGGGATGCCGGCGACGACAACCAGCAGGTCGCCAGCCTGGGCGAACTCTTCCTGGACCGCGAAGAACGTCGCGCGCTCAACCATCTCCTCGTAGCTCTGCACGTCCTGCGACAGGACGCTGTGCGCGCCCCACAGCAGGCACATGCGGCGCGACGTATCCTCGTTCGGCGTGATCGCGAGAATCGGCAGGCTCGGCCGCTTGCGCGCGACGCGTGACGCCGAGGTGCCGCTCGACGTGTAGGCCACGATGGCCTTGGCATGGATCGCCGAGGCGAGATCGGCCGCGGCCGTCGCGACGGCGTGCGGCGGCGTCTGCTCCTCGCCCGGCTGCGTCGCCTCGACGATCGAGCGATACATCTTGTGACCTTCGGTCGCCTTGATGATGCTGTCCATCATCGCCACCGCCTCGCGCGGATATTGGCCGCTGGCCGATTCCGCCGACAGCATCACCGCATCGGCCCCGTCATAGATCGCAGTCGCCACGTCGGACACTTCGGCGCGCGTCGGCGTCGGCGTCGCCACCATCGAATCCAGCATCTGCGTCGCGACGATCACCGGCTTCACCGCCAGCCGGCAGGCGCGCACCAGCTCCTTCTGCTTGCCCGGCACGTCCTCATTGGGAATCTCGACACCGAGATCGCCGCGCGCGACCATGATCGCGTCGGACAGCTGGATGATGTCATCGATGCGGTCGAGCGCCGCCGGCTTCTCAATCTTGGACATGATTCCGGCGCGGCCGTTGATCAGGCCCCTCGCCTCCAGCACGTCCGACGGCTTCTGGACGAACGACAGCGCCACCCAGTCGACGCCGAGTTCGAGGCCGAAAGCGAGATCGGAACGATCCTTCGGTGTCAGCGGCGACAGTTCGAGGATGGTGCCAGGCAGATTGATGCCCTTGTGGTTGGAGATCGTCCCGCTGACGATCACCTTGGCCTCGATCCAGTCGTCGCCGAGGCCGGTGACGCGTACACGCACGCGGCCATCATCGATCAGAAGATCGTGACCGGGCGCGACCGCCGCAAAGATCTCCGGATGCGGCAACGGAATCGAGGTCTTGTCGCCCTCGGTGCCGTTCAATACGAAGCGGATGGTCTCGCCGGATTCAACCTGGATCTTCTTGTCGCGCAGGGTGCCGACACGAATCTTCGGCCCCTGCAGATCCATCAGAATGCCGATCGGCCGCTGCACGTCCTTCTCCAGCGCGCGGATCGCGGCGTGTACCTTGGCGTGGTCGGCCTGCGTGCCATGGCTGAAATTGAGACGGAAAGTGTCCACACCGGCGAGGAACAGCGCCTTCAGCATCTCCGGAGAATTGCTGGCGGGACCAACTGTTGCGACGATCTTGGCTCGACGGTGACGACGCATGATGTGTCCTTTCTCCCCCGCTTCATTTGTCGCGTCTGTATGACGTGCATGTGATTGGCATGCGCGGACGCAGCGGAAGCGCTGATATACGCCCCGCAGCGTCCATTGCAAGCGCAACCCCGAACACGCCGAGATTGTACGGGAGACCGGCTCGCCTCAGACGTTGGAGCCGTGAATCGCGTCGATGACAGCGTCGGTCACCTCCTTGGTGGTCGCCTTGCCGCCCACATCGGGCGTCAGAATGCCGGCCGCACACACTTTCTCGACCGCCGCCATCAGCCGTGTCGCGGCCTCCTTCTCGCCGAGATGTTCGAGCATCTGTGCGCCGGTCCAGAATGTCGCAACGGGATTGGCGATGCCCTTGCCGGTGATGTCGAAGGCCGAGCCATGGATCGGCTCGAACATCGACGGGAAGCGGCGCTCCGGATCGATGTTGCCGGTCGGCGCCACGCCGAGGCTGCCGGCGAGCGCGCCGGCCAGATCCGACAAAATGTCGGCGTGCAGGTTGGTCGCAACGATGGTGTCGAGGCTCTTCGGCTGCAGGGTCATACGCACGGTCATCGCATCGACCAGCATCTTGTCCCAGGTCACGTCGGGGAATTCGCGCGCCACTTCGGCGGCGATCTCGTCCCACATCACCATGCCGTGGCGCTGCGCGTTCGACTTGGTGACGACGGTGAGGAACTTGCGCGGCCGCGACTGCGCGAGCTTGAAGGCAAAGCGCATGATGCGGGTGACGCCGATGCGCGTGAAGACGGCGACCTCGGTGCCCACCTCCTCCGGCAGACCGCGATGCGCACGTCCGCCCATGCCGGCATATTCGCCTTCGGAGTTCTCGCGCACGATCACCCAGTCGAGATCGCCGACGCCGACATTGCGCAGCGGCGAAGAAACGCCGGGCAGGATCTTGGTCGGGCGCACATTTGCATATTGATCGAAGCCCTGGCAGATCGGCAGCCGCAGGCCCCACAGCGTGATGTGATCGGGCACGTCAGGCGCGCCGACCGCGCCGAAATAGATCGCGTCGAATTTCTTCAGCTCGGCGAGGCCGTCGGCCGGCATCATCACGCCGTTCTTCTTGTAGTAGTCCGAGCCCCAATCGAAGGTCTTGACGTTGAAGCTGATGTCGCCCGAGCGCTTGGCGAGCGCCTCCAGGACTCGGACGCCGGCCGAGATCACTTCGGGGCCGATGCCGTCGGCGGGAATGGCGGCGATGGAATGAGTGCGCATGACAAGAGGCTCCGTATGAGGGTCAGGACTGCGTGGCCGCTTGCTCGGCCTTCGCGCTTTGTGATCGCGCCAGCAACAGGGTCAGCACTGCCGATACCACCAGCAGGCCGGCGACGAAATAGAGGCCGCCGTTGAAGCTGCCGGTCTGGTCCTTGATCCATCCGATCATGGCCGGACCGACAAAACCGCCGAGATTGCCGATCGAATTGATGGTGGCGATGCCGGCCGCGGCAGCCGAACCGGACAGGAACATGGTCGGCATGCTCCACAGCGGCGGCTTCGACGATGAGATGCCGACATTGACCAAAGTGAGCGCTGCGAGCACCGCGGCGACGCTGGTCGACAGTCCGGCCAACCAGAGGCCGACGGCCGCGACGACGCAGGCCAGCACGACATGCCAGGTGCGCTCGGCGGTGCGGTCGGAATGCCGCGCCCACAGGATCATGACGACGACCGCGATGGTCGGCGGCACGGCATTGAGGAAGCCGACCGCAAATGACGACAGGCCGAACTGCTTGATGATCTGCGGCGCCCAGACGCCGAGCGTGTAGAGGCCGGCAGAGGTGCCGAAATAGACCAACGCCAAGGCCAGCACACGGATGTCGGCGAGGCCACGCCAGATGCTGTGGCTCGCGGTCGCGGCCTTGCTCGCGAGTTCCGCATTCATCGTGCGCACCAGCCAGTCGCGCTCGTCGTCGGCAAGCCAGCGGGCCTGCTCCGGGCGGTCCGTCATGTAGCCGAGCACGACGAAGCCGAGCAACACTGCCGGCAGCGCCTCGATCAGAAACAGCCACTGCCAGCCTTTGAAGCCGAGAATGCCGTCCATTTCCAACAGCGCACCCGAGACCGGCGATCCAAGCACCGTCGACAGCGGCGCGGCCGCCATGAACAGCGCGGTGACGGCGGCGCGCTGCCGCGCCGGAAACCAGTAGGAGAGATAGAGGATGATGCCGGGGAAGAATCCAGCCTCGGCGGCGCCGAGCAGGAAGCGCAGCACGTAGAAGCTCATCGGGCCCTGCACGAACGCCATCGCGCCGGAGACGAGGCCCCAGGTGATCATGACCCGCGCGATCCAGATCCGTGCGCCGAACTTGTCGAGCGCGAGGTTGGAGGGAACCTCGAACAGGAAATAGCCCCAGAAGAAGATGCCAGCGCCGAAGCCGTAGGCGGAGGCCGACAGACCGATATCCTTGTTCATGGTCAGCGCCGCGAAACCGACATTCACGCGGTCGATAAAGGCCACGAAGTAAAGCAGCATGATGAAAGGAACGATGCGCAACGTGATCTTGCGCAGCACGCGCGTCTCCAGCTCTCCGGCCATCGTCACCTCCCTCGTCCCATCTTGTCGTTGATCGAGGGACCGTAGGCGGTAAAAGGGACTGGCTTCAATGTCGGCGGCATTATACAAAAAAATGATATAATCGTCGTTGCCCGGGATCGCTGCTGATGGAATTGCACCAACTCCGCTGCTTCATCGCTGCTGCCGAGGAGCTGCATTTCGGCAAGGCCGCGCAGCGGCTGCAGATGCTGCCCTCGGCGCTCGGACGCCAGATCAAGCTGCTGGAGGAGGATCTGGCGACGCCGCTGTTCGCGCGCACGACGCGGGCGGTATCGCTGACCGAACACGGCACGATGCTGTTGCGCGACGCCCGCAGCATTCTGGCGAAGGTCGAGGCGGTCGAGACCTCCTTCCGCCGCCGCGCCCGCAGCACCAAGGCACCAAGGCTGCGGGTCGGCGCCATCGACAGCGCCGCCGCCGGATTGTTGCCGCAGCTGCTGCATGATTTCCGCGAGGCCCATCCGGACATCGCGGTGCAGCTGATGGAGGAGAAGACCATCCGGCTGCTGCCCAAGATCCTCTCGGGTGCTCTCGATTTGGCCTTCGTGCGGCCGCCCGAACGCACCGACCCCCGGCTGGAATTCCGTGCTCTGCTCAGCGAGAGCGCCGTTGTAGCGCTGCCGCAGCGGCACCGGCTGGCCGGGCGCGCCTCGGTCTCGCTCGCCGACATCGCCGACCAGCCGCTGATCGTCCCGGACCGGAGATCGCGCCCGCATAGCCACGACCTCACAATGAAGCTGTTCGCCCAGGCCGGGCTGTCGCCCGACGTGGCGCAATTCGCCGACGAGAAGCAGACCATCGTGCATCTCGTCGCGGCCCGGCTCGGCATCGCCATCGTGCCGCGCTGGACCTCGCGGCTCGCGGTGTCGGGCGTGCGCTTCGTGCCGCTGCGGCTGCAGCGCGGCGGCACCGCGGGACGACTGCCGCTGGCCGCGGCATGGCTGCGCGGCTCGCGCGATCCGGCGCGCGAGGCCATGCTCGGCGTGCTGGACGCGCGGCTTGCGAAATACGCGCGGGGGGCGTGAAGCACGCCGGACAGCGGCCGCCGGCTGATGCCGCGACAGCTCGGCCTCATGGCTCGGACGGCCGCAAGCGTCTGGCCTCCACGTCCTTTAACCGCGATCTCCCGCGAAGACCCCTACCCCGGCAGCGGCGCCTCCGCGATGTCGAGCAGGGCACCGAGGCCGTGGCGCAGACTGCGCATCGGCTGCTGCTCGGACGACAGGCCGAGCGCCAGCATCGACCGTCCCGTGACCGCATAGACATGGCCGAAGGGAAACGACTGGAGCTGCGCATCAGGCTGGTTGGTGTCGATCAGCGCCAGCCAATTGTGTCCTTCGGGCACCGCGGGCAGCGTGAAGTTCACCACGTCGAAATGCGCATTGTAGATCAAAAGCAGCGTCGCGTCCGAGCCGCGGCGCTTGACACCGGTCTCCTGGGCGCGGCCGTCGAGCAGCATGCCGAAGCAGCGCGCGTTGTCGTCGGTCCACTGCTCGGTCGTCATCTCCTCGCCTGAGGGAGCGAGCCAGGTCACGTCCTTGACGCCGAGGTCCTCATTGTGCGAGCCGACCAGGAAACGGCTGCGGTAGAGAATCGGAAACGCCTTGCGCATCGCGATCAGCTTGCGTGTGAACTCGCGCAGAGCCCGCCCCTGCGGCGCAATGCCCATCCAGTCGAGCCAGGTGGTCTCGTTGTCCTGCGCATAGGCGTTGTTGCTGCCGCCCTGCGAGTGGCCGAACTCGTCGCCGGCGAGCAGCATCGGCGTACCGTGCGACAGCAGCATCGTGGCGAGCAGGTTGCGCTTCTGCCGCTCGCGCAAGCCGATGATCTCGGGATCGTCCGTCGGTCCCTCGACGCCGCAGTTCCAGGAATGGTTGTTGCTGTGGCCGTCGCGATTGTCCTCGCCGTTCGCCTCATTGTGCTTGTCGTTGTAGGAGACGAGGTCGTTGAGATTGAAGCCGTCATGGGCGGTGATGAAGTTCACGCTCGCCCAGGGCCGACGGCCGCGCTTGTTGAAGAGGTCGCCCGAGCCGGAGATGCGCTTCGCGAAATCGGCGAGCGTGCCGCCGTCCCCCTTCCAGAACGCCCGCGCAGTGTCGCGAAACTTGTCGTTCCACTCCGCCCAGCCCGGCGGAAACTGCCCCACCTGGTAGCCACCGGGACCGATGTCCCAGGGCTCGGCGATCAGCTTGACACTCGACAGCACCGGGTCCTGGCGGCAGGCGTCCAGGAAGCTGCCGCCCTCGTCGAAGCCATAGGGCTCGCGTGCCAGGATGGTAGCGAGGTCGAAGCGAAAACCGTCGACCCGCATCTCCGTCGCCCAATAGCGCAGCGAATCCGCCACCAGCTGCAGCACGCGCTGGTGCGACAGGTTCACCGTGTTGCCGGTGCCGGTGTCGTTGATGTAGTAGCGCTTCTGCTCCGGCATCAGCCGGTAGTAGCTGGCGTTGTCGATGCCCTTGAAAGACAAGGTCGGACCGAGCTCGTTGCCTTCGGCGGTGTGGTTATAGACCACGTCGAGGATCACCTCGATGCCGTTGGCGTGGAACTGGTTGACCATGGTCTTGAATTCGGTCGCGAACGGCGTCTTCAAATAGCGCGGTTCCGGCGCGAAGAAACCGATCGAATTATAGCCCCAATAATTGCGCAGCCCCTTCTCGATCAGATAGCTGTCGTCGATGAAGGCATGGATCGGCAGCAGCTCGGCCGAGGTGATGCCGAGCGAGCGCAAATAGGCTGGAATGTCATGATGCGCGAGGCCGGCGAAGGTGCCGCGGTCGGCCTCCGGCACCAGCGGATGCAGCTTGGTAAAGCCCTTGACGTGCATCTCATAGAAGATGGTCCGCTCCCACGGAATCTCCGGCTTGCGCGAGGTGCCCCAAGTGAAGGCCGGATCGATCACCCGGCATTTCAGCATCAGGGGCGCGCTGTCGCGATCATCGAAGGAGAGATCCTTGTCGGCATGGTCGAGCTGGTAGCCGAACAGCTCGGGACCCCAGCGCAGATTGCCGATCAGCTGCTTGGCATAGGGATCGATCACCAGCTTGTTGGGATTGAAGCGGTGGCCGGCATCCGGCTCATAGGGTCCATGCACGCGATAGCCATAGACCGTCCCCGGGCGCGCCGTCGGCAGATAGCCGTGCCAGACCTCGTCGGTGTATTCGGGCAGCTCGATGCGCTCGAGCTCCGTGTCGCCGGTCTCATCGAACAGACAGAGCTCGACCTTGGTCGCGTGCGCGGAAAAGATCGCAAAGTTGACGCCGAGACCGTCCCAAGTGGCGCCCAGCGGAAACGGCCGCCCTTCGCTGATCTTGGCCTTGCGGAGGTTGAGTGCTGCCCGCGTCAACGCGTCACCCCGATCGGTGCGCTGATCCATCGTCTGCCCCTTGTTTAAAGCCCGAATGCGGATGTCAGGTGTTGATTAGGACTTTCCGGCTGTCAGGTGGCCGGCGGCGTGTCGTCCGGCATGATGACTTCCGCCTTCGTCTCGGTCACGGTCACCGAGGCGATCACCGCGCCGGCCGGCGCTGCCAGCTTCGCGGCGCGCTGCTGCGTGACCTCTTTGTTGATCGCGGTGATGGAATTGCCGATGCGGCCGACCATCTCAGCCAGCTCGGCGGGCGACATCTTGAGCCGCTTGGTCACAACGCGGACCTGGGCCTCGTCGGTCATGTCGAGCTTGTTGCGGGTCGGCTTGATCTTGGCGCGGCGCATGGGAGTCCTCCTGCATGCCATCTAACCGTGGCTGCGGAGTTTGGTTCCCGGCAGCGATCGGCTGCGGCCTGGAATCGAGGCTGGCCGCCCTTGCCTACCCGAACAGATGGGCCAGCCAGAATGCGGCGCCGGCGGCGAGGCCGCCGACGAGCGCGGTCTGCAAGGCCGACTTGACCTTGCTGACGCCGGTGAAGTGGCCCTTGATGGCGCCGAAGATCAGCAACGCCGCGCCGGTCGCGATCACGGAGATGCGCAGCGCGCCCGAAATGTCGTGGACCAGCATGTAGGGGATCAGCGGGATCAGCCCTCCGATCACGTAGGAGCCGCCGATCGTCACCGCGCTGACCGGCGCGCGCTTGGGATCGGGACGTTCGAGGCCGAGCTCGAAGCGCATCATGAAGTCGACCCAGCGCTTGCGATCGGCCGCAATCGCCTCGACCACCGTCGTCAGGGCGTCGCCCTTGAGCCCGTAATCTCTGAAGATCGCCGCCACCTCTTCGATTTCCCGACCACGGAGGCGGTCGATCTCGTCATTCTCCCGCCTCTCCTCGGCCGCATAATGTTCGGCGTCGGTCCGGGCCGCGAGATAGCCTCCCAGCCCCATCGCGATCGCACCCGCGACGACCTCGGCGAGGCCGGCCGTCACGATCACGCCGGTCGAGGTGACGGCGGCCGACAAACCGGCCGCCAGCGCAAACGGAACGGTCAGCCCATCCGCCATCCCGATCACCACGTCACGAACGGCTTCTGTGGCGGTGAAGTGCTTTTCGAGATGCGGCGTCGCAGGCATGCAGTCCTCCGGTTCGGTCCTCGACCGAAGCTTCTAGCCTGCCTGTATGACAGGAAGGATCACCGCAGTCCCGGCACCATCCGCTTCAAGGTCCGATCATGCAGCCAATAATGGTGCAGCAGGGCCGCGCCGGCATGCAGGCCGATCAGGATCATCAGGCCGTTGGCCAAGGCCTCGTGCATCTCCTTCATGTCATGGGCGAAGCCGCGATCACCGACCCAGGGCGAGGCGATCTCGAACAGGCCGAACACCGGCAGCCCGTAGCCACGCGCGAACTGGGTGAGAATCCCCAGGATCGGAATTGCGAACATGATGCCGTAGATCAAGAGATGCACGATCTCGCCGGCATGAACGGTCCACGGTCCGAGTTTGGTCGCTTCCGGCGTCGGCGGCGGATCGGCCAGCCGCCACGCCAGGCGCGCCAGCGCGAAGCCGAGCATCGCGAGTCCGAGCGAGACGTGCATGAACAGGCCCATATCATGCGACCCGCGCGGCAGCATGTCGCCGAGATGACCGGATATCCAGGCGGCGGGCACCAGAACTGCGACAATCCAGTGCAGTCCGATCGCGACAGACCCGTAGGTTTTGGCAGAGTTTCGTAGGCGCATGAGACAGATCCTTCGTCGATGCGTGGAGCACCTCCGTGCTGGCGAGCCGAGGCGCGGGGTGGCATGTCCGAGGGATAAAGCAGCGCAGGCGTCGCGGCGCTGACGCGGGACGTCAGCCTGCTGTCAGGATGGACCGCATTTCCTTCCGCTGCCGGCTCGGCGCGGGCCGGCCCGCCGCTGACGTCAGCGCCGGCGCGATGGTGATCCTGGCTCCGCCGAGTTCGGAGCGGCCGATCTGCAACCGCCAGCCATAGGCCTCGAGCACGTCCTGCACGATCGCGAGCCCTAATCCGCTCCCAGGCCCCTGCTCGTCGAGCCGACCACCGCGCTCGAGCACGCGGCCGATCTGCGCATCCGGAATTCCTGGTCCGTCGTCCTCGACGGATACGAACAGCGGGCTCACACTGGCGAAAATGCGAACCGTGCTCACCGCATGTCGCGCGGCGTTCTCCAGGAGATTGCCGAGCACCTCGGCGAGATCGGTGCGATCCATCGCCAAGCGCATGCCCGGAGGCACCGCACCGTCGAAGCTGACGTGAGCGGCGGCCGGCGTGCGGCCGAGCGTCCCCAGCAGGGCATCGACAAGCGGCGCCAGCTCCGTCGCAGCCTCGGGCCCGCCACGCACCTTGCCGCGCAGCCGCGCCAGCGCCAGTTCACGATCGACCTGCCGGCTCATCGCGTCGGCAACATCCTCGACATTGCGTGCGAGCTCCAGCTGGCCGAGCTCCCTCAGTCGGGCGGCGTCCGCCGCCAGCGCCGCGAGCGGTGTCTTGAAGCCATGCGCAAGATCGGCGGCGCGGCTGCGCGACCGCGTGATCTCGCGCTGCTGGGCGTCGAGCAGCGCGTTGACCTCCTCGACCAGCGGCGCCACCTCGGTCGGCACCTCGACCGGAAGATGCCGGCGCTTGCCGCTGCGGATCTCGGCAACGCCCCGGCGCAGCACCGCGAGCGGACGCAGACCGAGACTGACCTGAACCGAGGTGCCCACGGCCAGGATGAACGCGAGCACGGCGAGCGCAATCGAGAGATCCTTGGCGAAGGTGCGCACCGCGCTGGTGGCGCCATCGAGATCGTAGGCCACGGCCGCCCGCACCCGGCTCTGGCGCTCCGGATTCATCAGGATGCCGCGCTCGGCAACCAGCACGCGCGCGCCGTCCGGGCCGGCCAGTTCGTGCTGATGCACGTCGGTCGGCCCCGGCTCATCGATCGGCAGCGGCAGGATCGCGTCCCATAACGAGCGCGAGCGCAGCAGCTGGCCGCGATCGTCCGAGATCTGCCAGTACAGCCCCGACAGCGGCACCGTGAAACGCGGATCCGCCGGCGGGCGGGACACCATGATCCGTCCCTCCGGATCGAGCTCGAGACCGTTCAACAGCTGCCGCAAGTGGATATCGAGGTCGGCGGCGAGCGTCCGCGCGACGTGGCGCTTGAACAGCACGACCATGCCGAAGCCGGCGACACCGAGCGCGACCAGAAGGGCGATGGTGCCCGCCGCCACCAGCCGCAGCCGCAGCGAGCCCCACCTCATTCAGCCGTCTCCGGGATCATGTAGCCGAAACCGCGCCGGGTCTCGATGATCTCGGCGCCGAGCTTCTTGCGCACGCGCCGGATCAGCACCTCCAGCGCGTTGGAGTCGTGATCATGGCCGAGGCCATAGACATTCTCCTCCAGCTCATGCTGCGGCACGACCCGGCCGCTCTGCCGCAGCAGATAGGCAATGAGACGATATTCCAGCTGAGACAGCGGCACCGGCACGCCGGCTAGGCTGACCTTCATCTGGCGCTCGTCGAGCATGAGATCGCCGGACGAGAGCACCGGAGCGGCATGGCCGGCGGAGCGCCGCACGATCGCCCGCAGCCGCGCGAGCAGCTCCTCGTTGCGAAACGGCTTCGGCAAATAATCGTCGGCGCCGGCATCGATACCGTCGACCCGCTCGGCCCAGCTCGCACGTGCCGTCAGGATCAGCACCGGCATGTGCCGACCGGCCGTGCGCCAGCGCTTCAGGACCGAGAGGCCGTCCATGCCCGGCAGGCCCAGATCGAGCACCACGGCACCGTAATCCTCGGTATCGCCGAGAAACCAGGCCTGCTCGCCATTATCGGATGTCTCGACCAGATAACCTGCCGCCTGCAGCGTCCGCGACAGGTCGGACGACAGCCGCGGATCATCCTCGACCAGCAGCACACGCATCTACTTTTCCTCGATCCGCTCGATCTCGCCGCTGCGCGCATCGACATAGACATCGCGCACGCGGCCATCCCGGCCGATGATGCGAAACTCATAGCGCCAGCGGCCGCGCTGGCGCTCGACGTCGACGCCGGTCACATCCCCGGCAATCCGGCTGCGCAGCTTGGGAAGAATCTGCGACAGCGGCATGGCATCGCCAGATTCAACCGCGCGGCGCATCGCGTCGCGACGCTCGCGATCGTCCTCGCGCGCGACCGTCGCCGCCGATGCCGCCGTCGAGATCAACATCGCCAGCATCATGATGCGCATGAACTGTCCAATTTGAGGCAAATGCATGGACTTCCTGGGACGTAGCGCCTTGGTTATCGAAGTTATCGAAACGGTCATGGCTTGCACCGCTCCCGGTTGCCGAACTCGGATCGCGGCGCATTTGCAAATGCTAGGGAGCTGGTACGGATATTAGTTTGATTTTCCGATGTCGGAATTGAGCTCAACCAATGCAGGCGGCGAAATGTCGTCCACAGCGGCATCCTGCCCCAGGGAAGCTTACAATTCGCTGACGCCGCGCGACAGGCTACGGTAAGGGTCGGTGCGACACAATCCTACCGGCGCGGGTATCGACGGCTGTATCGATGCCTGCCCTGGTCATGAGGAGGGTAGTCGTGCGGGATATTTTGACACTCGCCACGCTGGTGGCGGGACTTGGCGGCATGCTGGCCTTTACCTTGGCTGCAGCAGATGGCTCCCCCAATCTCGTGCCCGTGGCCCGCATCGATCCAGCTGGACCGGCCTACTTGCAATTGGCGGCGCTGCACACCTTGCCGGAGGAGCCAGACCTGCGTTACGAACCCAGCAAGCGAGATCATGAAGGTGACGATGACGACGAGGACGAGCCGCGCCGCTGAGACGGCCCGCTGGGTCGCTCGGCCTCGATCATGAGGCGTTTCCACAAAAACGCATCAGATCTCACTCTTGTTCGAGCATGATCGGTTCGGAGCACCGGTTTCCGCTTTTCCGGATCCTGCACCAAGTGAGACGTCGCTACGCCGCCTGTCCCGCTTCGTACCAGCCGCGGCTCGCCTTGACGATGCGCACGACCGACAGCATCACGGGGACCTCGACCAGAACCCCGACGACCGTCGCCAGAGCGGCACCAGAATCGAGCCCGAACAGGCTGATCGCAGCCGCGACCGCCAGCTCGAAGAAATTGCTGGCGCCGATCAAGGCGGCCGGCGCGGCGACGCACCAGGCAACCCCGAGGCGACGGCTCAACCAATAGGCAATGCCCGCATTGAGATAGACCTGGATCAGGATCGGCACGGCCAGGATCGCAATGACCACGGGTTGCCTGAGAATCTGCTGGCCCTGGAAGCCGAACAGCAGCACCAGCGTCGCCAACAACGCGACCAGCGAGACCGGCTGCAAAACCTGCAAGGTGCGCTCTAACGCCCCGTGTTTCGTCCGCAGCAAGGCCGCTCGCCAAAGCTGAGCGACGATGACCGGCACCACGATGTAGAGCAGCACCGACAGCAATAGCGTGGTCCAGGGCACCGTGATCGAGGCGACGCCGAGCAGCAGGCCGACCAGTGGCGCGAACAGAAACACCATGATGACGTCGTTCAGCGCGACCTGGCTCAACGTGTAATGCGGCTCACCCTCGCAGAGATTCGACCACACGAACACCATGGCCGTGCATGGCGCGGCGGCGAGCAGGATGAGACCGGCGATGTAGGACGACAATTGCCCGGGCGGCAACATCGGCGCGAAGACATGGCCGATAAAGACGCTGCCGAGCAGCGCCATCGAAAACGGCTTGATGGCCCAGTTCACAAGCAAGGTGACGCCGATGCCGCGCCAATGCGCCTTGACACCGCCGAGCGCGGCAAAATCGATCTTCAACAGCATCGGGATGATCATCAGCCAGATCAGGGCCGCCACCGGCAAGTTGACCCGGGCGATTTCCGCCGCCGCCACCGCCGCGAAGACGTCCGGCATCAGATGGCCAAAGCCGATGCCCGCAACGATGCAGAGCAGGACCCAGATCGTCAGATAGCGCTCGAACACTGTCATCGGATCACGCGACGTCGGAGCGCGAGGATGTAGCCCCCTCACGGGTTCCGATCTCGCGCAGCCGCGTCCCCAGCGACAGCCTGTCGATGCGATCGAGCGGCAGCTGGATGAAGGCGCCGATGCGGTTGTTCAGATAGCGGAAGGCGGTGGTGAACGCGGCGAGCCGCTCCAGCTCCGTACCTTCGGCCGCCGCCGGATCCTCGATGCCCAAATGCGCCGTCATCGGCTGCCCCGGCCAGATCGGGCAGGCCTCGCCGGCCGCGGCGTCGCAGACGGTGAAGACGAAGTCCATCACCGGCGCGCCCGCGACGGCGAACTCGCTCCAGCTTTTGGAACGCAGATCATCGGTCGGATAATCCATGCGCGCGAGCAGCTCGATCGCCAGTGGATGCACAGCGCCCTTCGGCGTACTGCCGGCCGAAAACGCGCGGAAGCGGCCGGCGCCCTGCTTGCGCAGGATCGATTCCGCAAGAATCGAGCGCGCCGAGTTTCCGGTGCAGAGAAACAGCACATTGTAGATGCGATCAGGCACGGCTCTTGTCCTTGCGTTTGGGCGGACAGCACGGGGTGAGGCTCTCAATCACGGGGGCGCAGATCTCAGGCCGGCCACCGCAACAATCCTGCAGGAGGAACAAGGTGACCGCTTGGAGCTCAGTAAGATCGGCGCGGTACACAATCGAGCGGCTGTGCCGCTGGGAGCGGACGAGCCCGGCGCGGGCGAGCACCGCCAGATGTGCCGACAGCGTGTTCTGCGGCACCTCAAGTAGGCGCGCGAGCTCGCCCGCCGGCAGCCCCTGCGGCTCGTTCTGCACCAGCAGGCGGAAAGCCTGCAGCCGGGTCGGCTGAGCCAGCGCGGCCAAAGCAAGGACGGCTTGTTCGTCTTCCATATATCCAGAATTACCGATATAATGACCGGAGGTCAAGCCTCCCAGACTGGCACTCTCACCCGCTATTTCGAATATTCTAGAAATAGCGTTGACTCCCACCGGCCGCGTGCGGCAAGCTTGGGACCATGAAGCTCGACGATGCCGCCGCCCGCCTGGAAGCCCTCGGCAACACCACGCGCCTGAAGATCTACCGGGCGCTGGTGCGCGCCGGTCATGCCGGCATGCCGGTCGGTCGACTGCAGGAGCGGCTGAAGATCCCCGCGTCCACACTGTCGCATCACGTCAAGACGCTGGTCGCGGTCGGGCTGATTTCGCAACTGCGCGAGGGCACCACCCTGGTCTGCCATGCCGAGTACGACATGATGCGCTCACTGGTCGGATTTCTGGTCTCGGAATGCTGCGTGGACGAAAGCGGCTGTGGCTCGGCCAGACCGGCGGCGTGATCATTTGCCTCATTATTCGATCATTCTAGAAATATAAAAGGATAAGCCATGACGGGAGTAAAGACGATCGCGATCATCGGCGCCGGGCCGGTCGGACTCGCGGCTGCGGCGCATGCGCTCGCGCGCGGCCTGTTACCTGTAGTGCTCGAAGCAGGTCCGGAGGCTGCCCATGCGATCCGGCAATGGCAGCATGTGCAGCTATTCTCGCCGTGGAAATACAACATCGATACGGCGGCGGCGCGGCTGCTCTCCGCGACCGGATGGACTCCGCCCGCTCCCGAGGTCTATCCGACCGGGCGCGAACTGATCGAGGCGTATCTTGCGCCGCTGGCGACCCGCACGGCGCTGCGCGAGGTCGTGCATACCTCGCATCGCGTCACCGCGATCAGCCGCGTCGGCTTCGACAAGGCCAAGTCGAAAGGACGCGCGGCGGTGCCGTTCGAGGTCCGCTATCGCAACGGCGACGGCGAGGCGGCCATGCAGGCCGATGCCGTCATCGACGTGTCCGGGACCTGGTTCTCGCCCAATCCGGCCGGCAGCAATGGCCTGCCCGCGCGCGGCGAGATCGACCATCGCAACCATATCGCCTATGCAATGCCCGACGTGCTGAACGCGCAGCGCGGCCGCTATGCCGGCAGGACCGTCGCGGTGCTCGGCAGCGGCCATTCGGCGATCGGCACGCTGATGGAGCTCGCCGCCCTCGCCGAAGAGGCGCAGGGAACGCAGGCGATCTGGCTGCTGCGCGGCGACGATCCGACGCGCGCTTTTGGCGGCGGCAGCGCCGACCAGCTCGCCGCACGCGGCGAGCTGGGCATGGCGTTTGCGGCGCTGGTGCGTTCAGGACGCATCCGGCTCGAGACCGGATTTCATGTGACGCAGATCGCCGGACAGGATGGCCAGTTGCAGGTCGTCGCGAGCAGCGGCCGAACCGTCAGCACCGACGAGTTGATCGTGGCCACCGGCTTCCGCCCCGACCTGTCGCTGCTGTCGGAGTTGCGCGTCCGGCTCGATCCGGCGATCGAGGCTCCGGTGGCGCTGGCCCCGCTGATCGATCCGAACGAACATTCCTGCGGCACGGTCCGGCCGCACGGCGCACGCGAGTTGGCGCAAGCCGATGAGCCGGGTCTCTACCTCGCCGGCATGAAGAGCTATGGCCGGGCGCCGACATTCCTGATGATGACCGGCTATGAGCAGGTCCGCTCGATCACCGCAGATATCGCCGGCGACAAGGCGGCGGCCGCACGGGTCGAGCTGCAACTGCCCGAGACCGGTGTCTGCACCCGCGGCGGACTGGAGAGCATTGCTGCCTTGTCCGGCTGCTGTGGCGGCCCTGCTCCGTCGCGCGTAGACAGTTGTTGCGCGGACGACGCCAAGGCCAAGGCGGCGGGGCGCGCGGGCTGCGGCTGCTCGTAACGCGAACTGGCGAAAGATCTGACAATGCAGGCACGACGGCTGGGCGTGGTCATCGCTCTCGGCACCGCCCAGACCCTGGCCTGGGGCTCGAGCTACTATCTGCCGGCGATCCTGGCCGATCCGATCGCCCGGGATCTCGGCCTGTCCAACAACTGGTTCTTCGCCGCGTTCTCCGCCTCGCTGATCATCTCCGGCCTGTTGGGTCCGCGGATCGGCCGCCAGATCGATCGCGTCGGGGGCCGGCAGGTGCTGTGTGCCTCCAACATCGTGCTCGCGATCGGACTCGCGTTGCTCGGCCTGTCGCATTCGCTCTGGGTGATGGCAGTGGCGTGGCTGTGGCTCGGCGTTGGCATGGGGCTCGGCCTCTATGACGCCGCGTTCGGCACGCTCGGGCGCATCTATGGCAAGGACGCCCGCGGCGCGATCACCGGCATCACCCTGATCGCCGGCTTCGCCTCGACGGTCGGCTGGCCGCTGAGCACCTGGGGGCTGGCGACGATCGGCTGGCGCGAGACCTGCTTTGCCTGGGCCATCGCGCATCTCGTCATCGGCCTGCCGCTCAATCTCTCGCTGCCGCGCGCGACGCAGATCGCGGCGGGCGAGGAGCAGACCACCAAGCCGAAGATCCCGCTCGACCGCCCGATGGTCCTGATCGCCTTCGCGATGGCCGCGGCCTGGACGGTGACCGCGGCGATGGCCGTGCATCTACCGCGGCTGATGCAGGCGTTCGGCGCGACGCCGGCGCAGGCCTTGTTTGCGGGGATGATGATCGGGCCGGCGCAGGTCGCCGCGCGCGTGGTCGAGGCCGGCTTTCTCAGCCGCTTTCATCCGCTCGCCTCGGCGCGGCTGGCCTGCATCACCCATCCGATCGGCGCCCTGACCATCGCGCTGTTCGGCGGCGGAGCGGCCGCGGCGTTCGCGCTGCTGCACGGCTCCGGCAATGGCATCCTGACCATCGCCCGCGGCACGCTGCCACTCGCGATCTTCGGCCCGGCCAACTACGCCTACCGGCTCGGCCTGATCGGCGCACCATCGCGGATCTGCCAGGCCTTTGCGCCGCTGGTGTTCGGCCTGCTGATCGACGCGCTCGGCCGAATGGTGCTGCTCGTCTCAGCGAGCCTCAGCCTGTCGGCGCTGGCGGCGTTGATGCTGCTCTCGGCAGAGCGCGCAGACACGCCGATGCCGAGCCCTGCGCCTGACAAGGCGGCCTGAGCGTTGGCGGATGCAGGGGGTCCACAGCCGTATTCAGCGGTCTGGCGGGCGAGGACGCCCTGGAAGGGCGATGCAAGGCGATACTGGCCAAAGCCCGCGCCGCAGCAGCGCCCTTGATTGATCAATCCCGGCTGGTGTGCCAAAGAGGGCTGAAATCTCAACGAGCTCGATAGAAAGCGATGGCAGATCGGATGGCAGTTCCCAAGACGGCGCGTGGCAAGGTCGGGCGGCCGCCGCTCGAACGGGCTGGCGAGGTCGAGGAGCGCATTCTCGATGCCGCCAAGACGGTGTTCCTGGCCCATGGCTTCGAAGGGGCGAGCGTCGACGTGATCGCGCAGACCGCCCGCGCCGGAAAGCCCACGATCTATGCGCGCTTCCCCAGCAAGGCGGCGCTGTTCGCGGCGGTCATCGGCCGTCAGGCCGCGAACAACACACAATATGAGAATCTGGTGCCGCAGGGCCGCACCTTCCGCGCGCGGCTCGTCAACCTCGCTGTGACGCTGATCGAACGCGCCTTTGCGGACGAGACGATCGGCCTGATGCGCACGGCCATTGCCGAGAGTCCGCGCTTTCCCGACCTCACGCTGGAAGTCCAGGATTCGGCGCGCCAGCGCGCCACGCGCAATGTCGGCCATGTCATCGCCGAGTTGGCGCGGGCAGAGGGGCTGTACGGCAGGGGCGCGTTCGCGGCGGAGCGGATCGAGGAGACCGCAAGGATCTTCATCGACCTCGCAGTCTTCTCCATGCTGTTTCGCGCCCTGCTCGGTGAGGACGTGCGCGCGCTGAAGAAGGAAGCGCAGACCTATGTCGAAGAGCGCGTCGACTTCTTCCTGGCCGCATCAACGTGAGCAACTACTCACCTTTCCCGGGGCCGCGGTCTCGCAGCTCCGGAAAGATGGTCTCGTCCTGCAGGATGACGTCGGCGGTGCGCTGGTAGTGCGCCGTCAACAGCTGCACCGCGCGCTCGATATCCCCGTTCAGGACCGTCTCGACGATCGCAGCGTGCTCGTCGCCGACCGCGCGTGACGGAAACGCCTTGCGGATCGACAGCCGCCGATAGCGGTAGAGCTGGTCGGCGAGCTGGCCGCAGAAGCCGATCAGGGATTGCGAGCCGCAGTTCGAAATCAGGACGCGGTGATAGATGCGGTGCAGCCGCTCCCACTCCGGATTGTCCTCGAACGCGGTGGCATTGAGCGAGCGCGGCGCCCGGCTGAGGCGATGCTGGGCCAGCACCAGTTGCTCCTCCCATTGCGGCGTCGCCGCCGCCATCGACTCGCGCAATGCCAGCGCCTCGACCCAGCAGCGCGTCTTGGTCAGTTCGGCGAGCTCGGCGCGGCTGATGTCCTTGACGTAGAAGCCGCGCTGCTCGCGCACCTCGACCAAGCCGTCAGCTGTCAGCCGGTTGAGCGCCTCGCGCAGCGGTGTCTGCCCGGTCTGATAGGTCTCGGTCAGGAAACGCATCTGCAGCTTGCGCGACGGTGCGAGCCGCCCGGACAGCAGGTCCTCGCGCAGCCGATCATAGACATGGCTTGCCTGGGTCGCCGGGACCTGCCCCTCGACAGCTACCGCTGCGTCCACGTTCGATCTCCTCTGAATCGCGCAACATATATAGAGCCCGATCCGAGAACGTAAAATTTATAAATTCTGGTTGATTCCGATTTTTTATGTAATAAAACGCTCCAGCCGGCTCGCTGGCCCACGGCATAAAGAAACATGGCGCGTCGCCTCAGGTGATTGCGCGGGAGGACACGCTCATGACCCGGTTTCCGGTCACGGCTCTGCGCAGCGTCGATCTCGGCACGCCCGATCTCGCACGCTCGGAAGCGTTCTATCGGGAGGTCTGGGGGCTGGAGCGCGTCGGGACGGCAGATGGCGTCGTCTATCTACGCGCAACGGGACGCGATCATCACGTCGTCGCGCTGCATCGGAGCGCGCGCACCGAGCTGAGAGCGGTGACCTTCCGCGTTGCCGACGCCGATGACTTCGAGGCGATCTCTCGCAATGCCATTGAACAAGGCGCGACGCTGATCGCCGCGCCGGCGGCGAATGTGGCGCCCGACGGCGGGACGATCATGACGCTCCGCAGCCCCGAGGGCGGCCTGCTGCGCTTTGTCCATGGCGATATCAGGCACGATGCCAGGCCGTCACGGCCTGAGCTCCCCGAGCGGCTGGCCCACGTCAATCTCAACAGCACCGATGTCGATCGCACCGCCGCATTCTACGCGCGGGCGCTCGGCTTCAAGCTGACCGACCGCTCGGCGGCGATGGCGTTCGTTCGCTGCAATTCCGACCACCATGCTGTCGTGATCGCCGCGGCCAAGGTCAATGGACTCAACCACGTCGCCTTCCTGATGCCGACCTGGGAGGGCGTGATGCGCGGATCGGGCCGCATGATCGATGCCGGCTATCCGATCGCCTGGGGCGTCGGCCGCCATGGCCCGGGCGACAATGTGTTTGCCTATTTCATCGATCCCGTCGGCACCGTCATCGAATACACCGCCGAGGTGCTGCAGGTCGACGACGACTATGTCGTGCGCGGGCCCGAGCATTGGGTCTGGCCGCCCGGCCGCACCGATCAATGGGGCATCGCGCCGCCCAAGGCCGAACACGTCAAGGCCGCGCAGCTCGCGGTCGGCTTCGCCGCCTGATCCTTCTTCACGCCGAGAGCGCCGGGACTCATGTCATTCATGTCAGACGCAAACCATTATCAGGTCGTCATCATCGGCTTCGGTCCGACCGGCGCCATCGCGGCGAGCCTGCTCGGCCGCGACGGCATCACGACGCTCGCGATCGACCGCGCCCGCGAGATCTACGACAAGCCGCGCGCGATCGCGCTCGATCATGAGATCATGCGGCTGTTCGACAATCTCGGCATCGCCGAGCAGGTGAGCCGCTACGTCGCGCCGTTTCCGGCATCGGAGCATTTCGGCGCCCAGGGCCAGTTGATCCGGCGCATCGACATGATCGGTGAGCCCTACCCGCTCGGCTACACGCCGAGCATGGTGTTCACGCAGCCGCCGGTCGAGCAGGTGATGCGCGACTATGTCGCCGGCCTTCCGTCCGTGACGGTCGAGCTCGGCACGACCCTGGTCGACATCCGCCAGGACGCGAACGCCGCCACCGTCGTGTTGACACGCGAGGACGGCGCCACGCGCGAGGTCACGGCCGACTACGTCATCGCCTGCGACGGCGCTTCCAGCACCGTGCGCCAGAAGCTCGGCATCACCTTCGATGATCTCGACTTCGACGAACCCTGGCTGGTCGTCGACATCAGGGTCAACGACAGCGGCGTGCGCAAGCTGCCGGCAACCGCGGCCCAATTCTGCAATCCGGCGCGCCCGACCACCTACATTCTCGGCCCCGGCAACCATCGGCGCTTCGAGATCATGCTGCGGCCGGGCGAAGACCGCCATGCGATGGCGCAGCCGGAGCACGTCTGGCAGCTGCTGTCGCCCTGGCTCGCGCCGCAAGACGGCCAACTCTGGCGCGCGGCGAGCTACCGCTTCCATGCGCTGGTCGCGAGCCGCTGGCGCCAGGGCCGCGTGCTGCTCGCGGGCGACGCCGCGCATCAGCAGCCGCCCTTCATCGGCCAGGGCATGTGCCAGGGGCTGCGCGATGCCGCCAATCTCTGCTGGAAGCTCAGCCGCGTGCTGCGCGGACAGTCGCGCGAAACGTTGCTCGACAGCTATGAGGCCGAGCGCAGCACCCATGTGCGCGAGCTCACCACCCGCATCAAGGCGATCGGCCGCGTCATCTGCGAGCAGGATCCGGCAGCCGCCGCGGCCCGCGATGCGCGCATCCTCGCCGAGGGCGGCGGCGTGCCGCGCACCATCACCCGTCAGGAGATCGTGCCGCCGCTGACCACCGGCCTGCTGGCGACCAAGCCGAACGCGGCCAACGGCACGCTGTTTCCGCAGCCCTGGATTCTGTGCGACGGCGAACGGGCCCTGCTCGATCGGTTGGCCGGCGCCGGATGGCGGCTGATCCTCGACGGACGCAGCGAGCTCCGCGCGAGCGATGCTGCAACCGGCGCGGCCGGCATCCATACGGTCAGTATCGGCGGCAGCGGCCTGCCCGAAGAAAGCGGCGTGGTCGCACGCTGGTTCGAGCGCCACGGCTGCAGCGCCGCGCTGGTCCGGCCCGACCATTATGTTTACGGCGTCGCCAAGGACACGCCGGAACTCGCGGCACTGCTGAGCGAGCTGACCGAACGACTGAACTAATCACAACAAGAATATCAAACGGGGAAGCGCCATGACGACATCAACCGAGGCCAGAAGCGGACTGATGGGAGGACGTGCGATCGCCGTCCTCATCATGCTGTTCCTGTTCCAGACGCTCAACTTCTTCGACAAGCTGGTGTTCGGCCTGTCGGCCGTGCCGATGATGAAGGAACTGGGCTTGAGCCCGAAGGAGTTCGGCCTGATCGGCAGCAGCTTCTTTCTGTTGTTCTCGCTGTCCGGCATGGCGGTTGGCATGTTCGTCGTCGGACGTTTTCCGGTGAAATGGCTGCTCTTGATCATGGCCGGCGTGTGGTCGGCGACGCAGCTCCCGATCTTCTTCTCGAGCTCGATCGCCGTGCTGGTGCTCTGCCGCATCATCCTCGGTGCCGGCGAAGGCCCGGGCCTGCCGACCGCGCTGCATGCCTGCTACAATTGGTTTCCAGCCGACCGGCGCAGCGTGCCGAGCGCCGTCGTGTTGCAGGGCATCAGCGTCGGTCTCCTGGCCGGCGGTCCGATCCTGACCTATGTCATCGTCAATTACGGCTGGCGCACCGGCTTCCTGTTCTGCGGCCTGCTTGGTCTCGTCTGGATGGCCGGCTGGTTCTTCATCGGCGGCGAAGGCCCCTATTCGGCCGCGCACGGCCCTGAAGCCACGGCCGCCAAGGACAAGGCGCTGCCCGTGCGCGTGCTGTGGGGCGATGCGACCGTGATCGGCGTCATCATCATGTCCACCGCGTCGTACTGGATCGTCGGCATGTCCGCGACCTGGCTGCCGCCCTTTCTGCAGCTCGGGCTCGGCTACAAGCAGGTCGACGTCGGCTGGATCATCTCGGGCATCTATCTGTTCCAGTCGCCGCTGCTGCTCGGCGGCTCCTGGCTGACGCAATATCTGCAGCGCAAGGGGTTCAGCCTGCGCGCCTGCCTCGGCCATGCCTCGGGCCTGGCATTGCTCGCCGCCGGATGCGCGCTGCTGCTCAGCATCGTCACGACAGGCCCGCTGCAGCTCGCCTGCGTCGCGATCGCGTTCGCCGCGCCCAGCCTCACCACGATCTTCGGCCCGGTCGCGCTCGGCGCGATCGCGCCCGCCGTGCAGCGCGGCCGGCTGATCGTCGTGATCTACTCCGGCAATGCTGCCTCGGCGCTGGTCTCCAACGCGCTCACCGGCTGGATCGTCGGCGAGGCCGGCAGCAACGTCCCGCTCGGCTATGCCCATGCCATGACCTTCACCGCCGGCGTGCTGATCACCGGCGCCATCTCGGCCTTTGCGCTGATCTTCCCGGAGCGCACGATTGCGCGCTTCGCGAGGACGACGCAGGACCCGTCTTCCTCCTCCGCCGTCGCGGCGGCCTCGACCTGACCAAAGGACATCAGATGAAATTTGCAAGCTTCACAATTCACGACGCGCCGTCCTGGGGACTGGTCGAAGGTGACGAGATCGCCGATCTCGGGGCCCTCCTGCGCGACCGCTTCCCAGACCTGAAATCGGCGATCGCGGCCAACGCGCTGACGGAGGCGGCGGCTGCGGCGGCCAAGGCCACACGGCATGCGCTCTCAACGATCACCTTCCTGCCGGTGATCCCGAACCCGGACAAGATCCTGTGCATCGGCTTGAACTACGAGACCCACCGCAAGGAGACCGGTCGCTCGGAGGTCGAGAATCCCACGGTGTTCGGCCGCTTCGCCAACAGCCAGACCGGGCACCTCCGCAATATCATCCGCCCGCGCGTCTCGACCGATCTCGATTTCGAGGGCGAGCTCGCCGTGATCATCGGTAAGCCCGGCCGCTATATTCCGCGCAGCGAGGCCTTCCAGCACATCGCCGGCTATGCCTGCTACAATGAGGGCAGCGTGCGTGACTTCCAGCGCCACACCCATCAGTTCACACCGGGCAAGAATTTCCCCGACACCGGCGCCTTCGGCCCCTGGATGGTCACATCGGACGAGATCGACGATCTCGGCCCGCTCAAGCTGCAGACCCGGCTCAATGGCGAGGTGGTGCAGGAGGCGACGATCAGCCAGATGATCTTCGATATCCCGCGCCAGATCGAATATTGCTCGTCCTTCACCCGGCTCGAGCCGGGCGACGTCATCGCCACCGGTACGCCCGGCGGCGTCGGCTCCCGCCGCACGCCCCCGCTCTGGATGAAGCCCGGCGACGTCGTCGAGGTCGAAATCGACCGTATCGGCCTGTTGCGCAACGGCATCGCGGACGAACAGGCCTGAGCGCGACGTGATCATGTCGGGTAGGCAAAGCCGCCGCCAAGCGGCAGCGTGCCCCGCCTGGCAGAGAGATACTCCGGACCAACGAGCCGTCCGGCGCACTGTACAATGCAGCGCCCTCGCCCCTTGTGGGAGAGGGCCTGTTCATCACCACCGTAGTCGCGCTCCTCAATGTGCCATGGCCGGGCCGCCGCCGAGCTTGACCTTGCGCAAGGTGAGCGCCAGCGGAATCGCCGACAGCGAAATCAGCATCAAGGCCCAGTAGACGTCGACATAAGCGAGCAGCGACGACTGCATCTGTACGGTCTGGCCGATCCATGCGATCGCCTGCTGCTGCGCCTGGACGAGCGAACTGCCATGGGCGGTGAAGTAGTTCGTCATCTGATGCAGAGTGTCCTGATAGGCCGGGTTCGACGGAATCACGGTCTCCACTAGGGCGTGGACTCATAAACCCTGGTCCAGAGGCGGGTTGAGCCGAGTGCGACTGCCGCGAGAAAGTTGCGAGCGAGCTTGTCGAAGCGGGTCGCGATGCGCCTGAAATGCTTGAGCTTGCAGA
>Ga0272443_10000274_pt1 | contig 97032 bp, 82 predicted proteins | sample SSMAcet12_FD_193581 | JGI IMG/M metagenome (GOLD analysis project Ga0272443, IMG submission 193581) | Marine sediment archaeal communities from Little Sippewissett salt marsh, Falmouth, MA, United States - SSM-Acet-12 | ecosystem: Environmental > Aquatic > Marine > Wetlands > Sediment ... | reverse complement strand
TCGCCCACTGCTCATCCGTGACAAACTGTTCGGTCTTGGCCATCGGTCTTCCTTTTTTGATAGCCAAGCGTACATAACTTCTTGCATGGCGCAAGTTTAAAATGGATAGGTTTTGAAACCAGTTCTACAATATCAGCATTCTGGCTGGTGACACAACATATACGAACAAAGACCGTGCACTATTGACCGATGCAGGATCGGCTGTCCTGAACCATGCAGACGTTAGAAAAATGAAAGTAGAGTAAATCATGCATATCCTTTGGGGAAGTTTGATGATTGCAGCAGGCCTGTGGATGCTCGTCTGTGCAAGCTTGAAGAGTCAGTTTGTTATCTATCGGCTGATCGTTGCTCGCTCGAAAATACTGTGGGGTGACAATGTGCATCGCTTTCACCAGATCTCAGGGGCACTTGTCGTTGTCTTCGGAATACTAGTGGCCCTCGGGATCGTCTGATTATGGAGTGATGATGCACTTTGTTGTGTCGGTAATCCGTTGGTCCTCTAAGCGACATCGGGATTGCAGCAACAAGGTGATAGAGCGAGCCTCAGATTCACAATCTGTGGCTCGCTCAAGGGACCTTCGGATTCTGTACTAAACCTCCCTGATAATCCTGCGGAGAACTATGGGTATTGGGCCAGTAACGGGGATCCGACACACTGAAATACGGTGACTCGACACAAATTTGGCGCAAGGATCTGGCACAAGGCCTTATTAGGTGTCACGGAATCCATAATAGAACAGATGTAACTGCTTTACAGGAAATGACATACAAACGCGCCCGGCAGGACTCGAACCTGCAACCTTCGGATTCGAAGTCCGAAGATCAGGTTCCCAAAACCTATACAAACCAAGAACTTACGGCGCCTCCCGCGGCCACTGGGGCGCCCCATGGGGCGCACAGCCCGTCAGAGCACGCTTCCGCAGAATCTGTCCAGGATACCGGACTGGCAGCAATTGTGCAAGCTTGGCCGAACCTGCCGAAATGCGTCAGACAAGCCATGGTCACGATAACGAGGATCGTTTGCCCCAGACAAGACCAAACGACAAAGGGTTGATGTCTGCTCTCAGAATGGGCGGCCCCACGCTCTTTCCGGACGGCATGGGTGCTAACCGCTTCGACGAGCCTAGGGGGCTTTGAACTCGTGTTCTGGGGGCCTGACACTCAGTACGGCACAGGGAGCCTTACGGATAACCTTTTCGGCCACGCTGCCCAACAGCATGGAGGCGAGCGCTGAATGGCCGTGCGTGCCGATGACGATCAGGTCGATTCCCTCCTGGCGGGCGTGCCGGATGATCTGCTCAAACGGCTTGCCCAGCACCACGACCGGTCGCACAGACCCATCCAGGTCGGACAGGTGTTGACTCACGAATTCCTGCATATGCCTCTGGGCGACACGCCGCAACTGCTTGCCGTCAATCGGTTCGGTTCGCAACGGTACGACGTACCCACCCTCCATGAAGAACTCGTGCTCGATGTCCACCGCGTGGAGACAGTGCAGTTCCGCGCCGTAGCGCTGGGCCAGGTCGACCGCCAGTGAGAGAGCGGTCCGTGAGTGTTCTGAGAAATCAGTGGGGTAGAGAATCTTGCTTATGCGTGACATGACCGGTTTCCTCGAATAGCTATGCCAACTTTCGCGCTTGTCCCTCGCGTTATCTTATGCTCCTCTTCGGAAGCACGTCAGGTGCCACGATGGGAACGAAGACGCCATAGGCCAGGTGCTGACGACCGAGTCGCGCCGAGGAAGACTTGCGCGAAGGCCGCCGCTACCGGCAGTTCTTTTCGCCAAGGAATCGGTGGCAGACCAATTCAACGTCCTCGACACTCTGTTCTCTTCCGCGAACCACGCGTACTGATGTGTCGCCATGGCTCTCCTGTCGCTTCGTGGAACCGGATGTCGGGGGTGGATGAACACAGATGTCCGGCCGGCGCGGGCGGGCGAAGTGGCCGCCGGCATCAGCCAGGTTCGCCGTGGATCCCGCGGTCCGGCTTGCTTAGCCTCGAGAACGCGGGGGCCAGATGCCGGCGTCGGCCGGGCGAGTTGGCGATTGTAGACCGCAGCATCCGGGGCCGTCGGATCGGAAATGTTGAACCAGCCGTCATACCCGAAGAACGGAGTCGTAACGAACGCCAATGTCAGAGCAAGTTTGGGCAAAGGTGCCATAGTGATCACCTCCTCTTCGTCAAGGTGTTGCCATCATTCACAGTCGGGCGACGCGATCGCCACGTCCGCCTGGACGCCATTGGGCTCTAAGAATAAGTACGACAGCATGGCGCCGAAGGTAACGAGTAATATGCCCGATTGCAGGTGAACACACACCTGGGTTCAAACGGTAGCCGGGGCGGGCAAATGATGGATCTCAATCGATTCGGCTTCGGAGGCTGCGAGGATCTCCTGCGCCCGCCTCACGTCGGAGGTACGATCTTCAATGATGAGGACGAAGTGGTCCTGTCTGATCGCCTCCTCACAACCCAGGATGCTGTGTTCCGGAACCCCCATCGTGTGCAGGGCGACACCAAAGGCGGTGAGGCCATAGACAATGACGTGCTCCTCAACGGCCTGGAGGACCCGTGTCATCAGTTCCCCGGCAATAACCAGCAGCCCCAGATCGGGCACCCAGAACAACGCCGAGTCAGAGAAATACGTCAGCAGTTCGCTCCAGAAAGGCGCGACGTCGCCGCAGGGTCGGACTACACCATCGGTCGTATAATAGCCGACAACCGCGTCCACCGTATGGAAGTTCCGGCCGGCAATAGACATGCTGCCCGAGTCAAATTCGGACTCTCGCAGCGCTTCGATAGCTGCCTTCGCCTCGTCGTGAAGCTTGAAGGTGGCAATGATGATATCCTGTTCAGGCATCGTAAGCTTCCTTTCATCGATAATGGCTTCATGGCAACACTGAATGCTGTTGCTCTCTGGTATGAACTACGTTGGAAGCGACCTGGAACGCTTCGAGGGATATGCTCGTCTGCGCCCCGGCAAATCCTCAGTCAGAATGAGTTCTGGGTCAAAGGAGGGGTCAGCCGGATTTTCAGGATGAGGCGTGGTTGCTTTCGGGGATCTCCCCTGCCGCTTTGATCGCCAACTTCGAAACGATGGGGCCAATCAACTCGTGAATAACCGTCGCGCCGATCACAACGCTGATCACAATGCTGGAGAGCTGGGAGAAGGCGGGCTGCTGCTTCATCAGCAGCGCCAATCCCACCACGATGCCCCCCTGCGGAATCAGTCCGCCCGCGACGAAGTGCTTCACTTTCTTAGGAGCGCCGGACAAGGTGGCGCCCGTCACGGCACCGAGCGTTTTGCCAATGCCCCGAAAGACAACCAGGAACAGCACCAGCAGGAGGTTGTTGGCCAACGCGGAAAAATCAAGCTGCATGCCGCTGAGGGTGAAGAACAGCACGAAAATCAGCTCCTCGGTGTACCGCTCCAGCATACGAAAGATCTTCTGGCGGCGTGCGTTGAAGTTGACCACGACCGCTCCCATGGTCATGGTCGCCAGGAGTTCATCAGCCCCCGCCCAACGAGCTACCCCAAACGTCAGCGCGAGCATGGCCAGGACCACCACGATCAAGGCCCCCTCCGTCTCACGCCGGATGAGATAGGTCACCGTATTGAAAGCCAATCCAAAGAGAGTCCCACATAGCACCGCACCGAAGATGCTCCCGAGCGGGTGGACAACAGAGGACGTGATGCTAAGCCCTTCATGGGTAACGAGAATATGGGCGATTGCGGTCGCGATGCTGAAATTGATGATGCCCAGCACGTCGTCGAACGCCGTCACACCGAGAATGGTGGAGCTCACAGGCCCCTTGGCTTTGTATTCGTGGGTGACGGCCAGAGTAGCTGAGGGGTCCGTGGGTGAAGCCAGACACCCCAGGAGCAAGGCCAAGGGGATGAAGGTTGCCGTCCAGGAGGTGCCGGTTCCGCCTACGATCAGAGGGGCCAGAACCAACAAACCGGCCGTACTGACCAGGAAAGCAAATTCAGCCTCGAACAACGTGATCGTGAGGATACTGCGGCCCAGTTTCTTCACCCGTCCGTAGTAGAGCGTTCCTCCGACGGAAAACGTGATGAACGCCAGCGCGATGTTGGTGACCAGATCGGTATGCTGGGTGAAATCCTCCGGCACCACATGCAGGAGGCTCGGATTCAAGAGAATCCCCGCGATGATGAAGCCGGTGACCTTAGGCAGGCCAATCTTCTTGGCCACCTCCCCGCAGACAAAGCCACAGAGAATCACAATTCCTACCGTCAAAACGGCTGACATAAACTCCTCGCCAATCTCAGTCGCAAAGGCAACAGCTACTCAATCAGTACGTTGTTGTAACAAATCAACACTGACAAAGTGAGCCGATCTATGCGTCGGACCCCAGGGAGCGAAATCCTCTCTTCACGCCCCCTGGGGTCCTGGTTGGGCCTCGATCAATGGGCAAGCCTGCCAACGGGCGAGGTACTGCCGCCGAAGACTACCGGGCGAATTTCACCACAACGAACTGAGACAAGTCGCCCCGTTTGACAAGCAGCAGAACCTTGTTGTCCTTCGCACCGTTCACCGCCTTCTCAAACTCGTCTACTGAGTTGACGGCTTGACGGTTCACACTCTCAATCAAATCTCCTGGTTCAATGCCGGTCTCGGCCGCGGGGCTCCCCGGCGCCACACCGGTAACAATCACGCCTTCGCCCAGTGGGTAGCCGAACTGCTCGGCCAGGTCTTTGGTCACGGTCTGCACCTGGAGTCCCAGAGCTTCCTGTGATTGAGGCTGTTTCTGAGCAGCACCCCGCGCGATCTCCACGGGACGCTCCCCCAGAGTGACGGTGATCCGTTGCGTCTGACCGTTCCGCAAGACGAGGAATCGCGCGCTGCTGCCCGGCGCCAACATGGCGATCTCGTTACGGAAGGCATCATAGGATTCGATCTTCTTACCATTCATCTCAAGAAGGACGTCATGGCTCTCCAGACCCGCTTTGTCGGCCGGGGCCCCCTTTTCGACACTGGCGACGATGACCCCCTGATCGCTCTTGAGCTGGAGCAATTCCTGCATATCCGAAGTGATATCCTGGCCGTAGATGCCAAGGTAGCCACGGGTCACCTTACCATGTGCCTTCAGTTGTTCTTCGATCGTACGCGCCATATCGATGGGGATCGCAAAGCCAATACCCATATAGCCGCCGCTCTGGCTGAAGATGGCCGTATTGATCCCAATCACCCTCCCGTCCAGATCGATCAGTGGCCCGCCGGAATTGCCCGGATTGATGGCCGCATCGGTTTGAATGAAGTCTTCATACGTCGCGATATGAACGTTGCTGCGTCCCACCGCGCTAATGACACCGACGGTCACGGTTTCGTTCAAGCCGAAGGGGTTGCCGATGGCGACGACCCAGTCTCCGATTTTCGCGTTCTTCGAATCGCCCATGGGTAGGACGGGAAAGTTGTCACCGTCGATCTTGATCAAAGCCACTTCGGAAGCAGGATCGGTACCGATGAGCTTGGCGTTCTCGAACTTGCGACCGTCCTGGAGTTCCACCGTGATCTTGTCGACATCGCCCACCACATGGTTGTTGGTGAGAATATAGCCGTCTTTGCTGATGATGAACCCGGACCCGAGTCCCTGTTCGAGGCGTTTCTGCGGGGCCATTCTCTGGGGAAACCGATTGCCGAAGAATCGCCGCAGAAAATCGTCGCCAAATGGGCTGAAGGGATCCGTGGAGCCTTGCTGACTGTTGAATCGCATCAGCGGCTCGGCCTCCACGGTCTTTTCGATTTTGATCGAGACCACTGCAGGCATCGCCTCCTTGGCGGCCGCGGAAAAAGCGCTCGACAGTTCGCGGGCGGCCTGTTTATCGGCCTGAGCCGATACCGGCCCAACCCAAGTCACCAGGAAACCTGTTGCCAGCAACGCAACCGAAATGCTTCTGAAAAGACTCGTTTTACCTCTCCTTTGTGCGTTCATGGTATTTCTCCTTTTTCCAATCAAGAACATGCCTGTTGTATTGCCTTACTTCTCGTATCCTAGCCTTTCGCAGACAACTCAAGGCCCCATGATCATCTCGGAGCCACTCGGCTGGTCAGCATCTTTCAATCCACTAACGATTTCTACCTTGACCCACATGCTCACGGTCTGTGACTCGGCGATGTGGAACCCCGCGTCCTCCAGGGCTTGCCGAACAAGAATTGGGCGGCAGTCCAGGTAATTCGGGAAGTGTCGATGCGTCCATTCGAAGACCTCTGTTACCACTCCCCCCGGTACGGCGCGTGACATACCCACGACGACAATCCGGCCGCCCGTTCGCAAAACACGTCGGCATTCGCTGAGGACCACAGGAATCTCCGGCGTGTCGAACAACTCGAGCGTGAAGCTCATGAACACGCCATCCATGCTCCGGTCTGGATACGGCAGATGCAGAGCATCGCCGCAACGCAGTTCCACCCGGTCCTCCAAACCCTGATCCTCAAGACGTGCATGAGAGATATCCCGCATCTTCTCCGACAGATCGATCCCATAGACCTTGCCTCTCACGCCGACCGACGGGGCCAACTCCAGCAAGCAGCGACCCGTACCGAAGCCGATCTCCAAAACCGTCTGTCCCGGCTGGACGTCGAGCATGTGAAGACCCGCTTGACGCACGGGTGCCTCGGAATGCTCCGCCAGAAGGTCGTAAACGTGCGCGATCTTATCGTAGAAGGCCCGCGTCTCGTCTTTGCTCTGGAGGACACGCAGTACGCCAGGCTGGTGATAGACGCCGCGTTCCGACGCTTTCGAGGCGTGCTCATCTCGGCGAGCATCGGCTGCTCTTGCTGACTCACGTGCCGTCGCATCTGTCTCTGTCGTCTTCATGCTCTTCTCCTTTCGATACATGACGGTGTGCGGGCAATTGCCGTCGCACAACGCACATTCATGTATCCATACGCGTGTAGCAGCCGGCCGCGATGTGAGGGATTTGCCCGATTGTGACAGCGGAAAACCCGGGAACCACGCAGACCGAAAAGATGTGAACCAGATGAGCGTCACCTGCATCGCTGCGGACGATATACACGTGCGGACGCAAGAAGACCTACTCGGAGTGCGGGCACCTGCCAAACCAGGTATGTCCGAGACAGCGAGATCCGGCGGCCCTCTGCAGGTTACCTCTGAGGGGGTTCTTTCACAGAGATTGTCTCATTTGTTCGAATTCGTCCTTGGTAATCTCGCCACGGGCGTAGCGCTGCTTCAGAATCTCCAGAGGCGTTTCATGGCGGGATACATCATCCGTTTGGCCCGTATGGATGTTCCGTGTCACAAGATAGATCATTGCGCCAAGGGCGACCAGCAGGATGATCCACATGGCAACACCCTCTCCCCAGAGGGACATCATATATCGATGGCCAATCGCATGGCCCGTACCAGTTGCCTGAGACAGAACACGAATCGACAGCATCGCCAACATTTTGCTCGGCTCCCATCCTTCATTCATTACAATGGTCCTCTGGCCTTATTGCGGCTAGCACGCGTTTCATTTTGGGCGCGACGACCTCTGTTTATTTGTACGTGGTCTCAATGCGACTGAAAACAGGGATATTCCCCCTTTCGAACCGAGCAAAAGCCCTATACAGGCTGATTTCCAGACGGTTATACTCTTGACGTAGCGCGGTGAGAACCGCTCGTTAGTTGTGACAGAAATGCCAAAGGTTTGCAGGGGTAAGTGACAATGGGGTCGAAGGACGAAGGTATCCAGAAGCTGCAGCAAGCCTGGCCCATCGTCTGTTACGCTGGCATCTTGAGTGGCATCTATCTGATGGAACTCCACAGCTATCTGCTTTTCCACACCGTGGTTGAGCTGTTCAGCGTGTGTGTCGCCTGCGCCATCTTTATGATCGTGTGGAACAGCCGGCACTTCATCCAGAACAACTACATGCTGTTCCTGGGCATCGCTTATCTCTTCATAGGCGGCTTCGATCTATTGCACACATTGGCCTACCAGGGGATGGGCGTCTTTCCCAATCATGGCGCAAACCTGCCCACGCAATTGTGGGTCGTGACGCGCTATTTGGAGAGTCTGTCACTGCTCCTGGCCCCCCTGTCTCTCAAGCGTCGTGTCAACGCCGGTGTCGTTCTGGCAGTTTATAGTATCGTCTCCGGCCTCTTGCTCTTCTCAATATTCTATGGGGACCTCTTCCCGGTTTGCTTCAACGAAACCACCGGCTTGACCCCGTTCAAGGAGATCAGCGAATTCGTCATTATTGGGATCTTGATTGTTTCCATGGTCATTCTCACGCAGAAGCGCAGCTGGTTCGATGCCAGAGTGCTCCGATGGCTGGTCTGGTCGATTGCTCTGACCGTAGGTGCAGAGTTCACGTTCACGATGTATGTCCGACCCTTCGGACGGGTCAATATGATCGGTCATTTCCTGAAACTCATCTCGTTCTATCTCATGTACAAGGCCCTGATCGAGACGGGCATGAGACAACCGCATACCCTGCTGTACCGGCGTTTGAAAGAACACGAGTCGGCCCTCCAGAAAGCCCACGATGAGTTGGAAATCCGGGTGCAGAAGCGAACGGAAGATCTCTCTCGGGCGGTCGAGAGCCTCAAGGACGAGGTTGCGGAGCGCATGCGGGCGGAGGAGGCCTACCGGGAATCGGAAAGCAAGTTCCGCACACTGGTGGAACAGACACCAGCCGTCACCTACACGGCCGCTCTGGATGAGTCGAGCACCACGCTCTACGTCAGTCCGCAAGCCGAATCGATCATGGGTTTCTCGGTGGGCGAGTACCGAGAGGATCCGGAGCTCTGGATCAAGCAGCTCCATCCGGAGGACCGTCCTCGTGTACTGGCTGCACTCGCGGAAATGCGGCGCAGCAATGAGGCGTTTTCTTGTGAGTACCGCTTCATCAAACGCGACCGCAGTGTGATCTGGCTGAGAGACGAAGCACGCGTCATCAAAGATGAGTATGGCCATCCGCACTACATTCAAGGCGTTACCTATGACATCACACCACAGAAGAAGATGGAGGCAACGCTGGCCCAGCAATCCCGTACGTTGGAGGCGTTCTTCAAACACACCATCACCCCACTGATCGTTCTGGACCGCCATTTCAACTTTGTACGGGTAAACGAAGCCTATGCGCAAGCTTGCCAGCGTGACATCTCCGAATTCACAGGCCGTAATCATTTTGAACTCTATCCGGACGACGAGAATCGCAGGATCTTTGAACAGGTCTTGGCAACGAAGACGCCCTACGAGGCCGTAGCGAAGCCTTTCCAGTTTCCCGATCATCCCGAATGGGGTATCACCTACTGGGATTGGACACTGGTGCCGATCCTCGACGATGGCGGTGAGGTCGAATTTCTGGTGTTCTCGCTGCGGGACGTCACCAAACGTCGACAGGCCGAATTGGCGGCGACGGAAAAGGAAGCCCACTTGCGAACCGTCGTCTCCCGCGCCCCGGTGATTTTCTTCGCCACGAACGAAAAGGGCATCATCACCATCTCTGAGGGGAAAGGCCTGGCGGCGTTGGGGCAGACTCCGACAGAATCGGTGGGTTCGAATGTCTTCGAGCGATATCGGGAACATCCCGATATCATTGAGAACATGCGTCGCGCCCTGGAGGGAGAGGAAGTGGCGGCAGAGATCGAGGTCATTCCGGGCACGATCTTTGACGTGCGCTATGCGCCCGTCCGGAACGAAGACAACCGGGTGGCCGGCGTCATGGGCGTCGCCGTCGACATCACCGAAACGAGGCAAGCCCAGAAAGAGGTGCTGGCCCATCAGGAGCAACTTCGCGGCCTGACCAGCCAGTTGCTGTCCATCGAAGATCAGGAGCGACGCAAGATCGCGACGGCCCTCCACGATTCGGTCGGCCAAATCCTCGCCTTTCTGAAGATCGAGTTGGGAACCCTGCAACGCTTGGAACTACCGGAGGAGGCGGCTCAGGGGATTGCTCGCGCTCGCGAGCAAATCGAGGAGGCGGTGCGACAGACACGCACGCTGACGTTTGAGATCAGTCCACCGGAGTTGTATACCCTGGGGCTCGAATCGGCTCTCGAGGAACTGGCGCAGCGCTTCAGCCAGGAGAGGCAAATCGAGTGCCGCGTGCACAGCAGCGACAGCTTCGGCCCACTGAACAGCGAATTGAAGACACTGCTCTACCGGGCCGTGCGCGAATTGCTCACCAATGCCGCCAAACACGCCCATCCCCAGACTGTCGAAATCGGGCTTGGGGCGGTTCGCGGGGGCATCCAAATCGCTGTCAAAGATGATGGCACGGGCTTCGATGTCTCGCACCTCCACGCCCGCGCCGCCGACGAATCCGCGGGATTTGGGCTTCTCAGTATCCGCGAACGCCTGACGCATCTGGGGGGCAGAATCGATATTCATTCGGCGCCAAACCAAGGCACTGAGGTTATTCTTACGGTGCCCGTGGAGCCATAGGAACGCCTGATGGGAGAACGGATCAATGAACACACGCATCATCATCGCCGATGACCACACCATCGTCCGTCACGGATTGGCAAAACTCATCGAGGCAGAAGATGACATGGCGGTCATCGCGCAGACGGAAAATGGCCTCTCTACCGTCGAACTGGCCCGCGAGTTATCTCCCGACGTGGTGGTGATGGATGTTGCCATGCCGGATTTGAACGGCATTGACGCCACGCAACAGATCCTGCACGAGAACCCTAAGATCAAGGTACTGGCTCTGTCCATGCATTCCGGCAAGAAGTTCGTCACAGCCATGCTCCAGGGGGGCGCTACGGGATATCTGCTCAAAGACTGTGCGTTGGAGGAACTGATCTCCGCGATCCGCACGGTGATCGACGGAAAGACCTATCTGAGCCCTTCCATCACGGACATTGTGGTTCAGAGCTACGTGCGCAACGCGGATCGGAAAGATAACTCAGCCTTCTCGATCCTCTCACAACGCGAGCGAGAAGTCCTGCAACTGATGGCCGAAGGCAACACGACCAAGCAAATCGCGTTGCGACTTCACATCAGCCCCAAGACCGTCGAAGGACACCGCTTGCGACTCATGAACAAGCTGGACATCGACAATGTGGCCCAACTGACCAAATACGCCATTCAAGAGGGTCTGACCTCACCTGAGCTTTGAGTCGCCCCGATCGACACCCTTCTCACCGCCGTGCCGCCCTACTCCCCCGCCGTCAGAGGGCCGGCATGATGCCCGGTGCCGGCGCAACAGTCTCTTGCACACGTATCAGGCAATCGGCGCGCCTCAATCGAGCAATCTCCCTGTGTACCCCCGCCGCTGGGAAACGTATGTTCTCCTGAGTCATCGTGGAACTAGCCTAATGAGCAAACACCAAGCAGCCGCTTAGGTAACATAAGGGAGACATCCAATGAAAGAGCGGACCAGGCAGCAAGGCATTGCATTCGTATCCTCGTTTGCCCCCAGAAAGTGCGGCATTGCGACCTTTACCGGCGATTTGATTGCGAATCTCGCTCCCACCGTTGATTCGAGCCACCGGCCCTTCGTGGTGGCGATGGAATCCGATGGCGGCTTTCGGTTCTCGCCACCGGTGGAGTACTCCATCAGAAAGGACTCCGCACGCGACTACGCGCAAGCTGGAAGCTACATCAATTTCCGGGCACCGCAGGTCGTCTCGCTCCAGCACGAGTTTGGCCTCTTTGGCGGTGCCGGCGGTTCACATGTGTGCCGCCTCGTTGAAGGGCTTGACGCACCGTTGGTCACCACACTCCACACCGTCCTGGAAGACCCGTCGCCCGCCCAACGTGAATCATTGCGACACATATGTGCCAGGTCTGACGCTATCGTCGTCATGAACATGCGCGGCCTTGATATGCTGACCGACCTGTACGACGTGCCCGCCCACAAGGTGCGACTCATTCCCCACGGCATACCGGATCTCCTCCAGGATGGCGACCAAGCGCGGCGGCAGCTTGGACTCGGCCAACGCAAGGTCATCCTGACATTCGGGCTGATCAGCAGGAACAAGGGCATTGAGGTCATGTTGCGCGCCATGCCAACCATTGTGAAGGCTCACCCGGATGTGTTGTATATTGTGGTGGGAACGACCCATCCGGAAGTGATCAAACATGAGGGCTACAGCTATCTGCACCAATTACGTCAGCTTGTTCGCGAGCTCGATCTGCGCGAACACGTCGTCTTCCACGATGCGTTCGTTAGCGCCGAGACGCTGCGAACATTTCTGCAAGCGGCTCCCGTCTACGTGACACCATACCTCCACAAAGAGCAGCTGACCAGTGGTACCCTGGCCTTTGCCGTTGGAGCGGGCAAGGCGGTCGTCTCGACACCGTACTGGGCGGCCGAAGAATTGCTCGCCCACGGCAGAGGCCGTCTCGTACCCTTCGGTGACTCGCAACGGATGGCAATGGAAATCGTCCGCTTGTTCGACGACACCAAGCGCCTCAAGGCACTCCAGGACCGCGCCTACGCGTACGGCAGATCCATCACCTGGCCCAAGGTGGCGTTGGCCTATCGCGACCTCTTTCTGGAGGTGAGCCAGAAACCAAGGACGCACAGGCATGCCCCGGCAGGGACCGAACTGATGGCGCGCACAAATGTCGCCGTGGGCAGGCTGAAAGCGGTCTCACTCGCTGCTGGCGTACTTCAGGGCACGAGCCATTAAAGGAAGGATTGACAATGATAGGGACAGGAACATCTTGGTTCATGCTGCATTCACCTGAGCTTGGTCGCGCTTTCCAGGATTTCGCGGATCTCTGCCACAGCGACGGCGTGTTGGACCGTAAAACCAAAGCTGTTTTGATGCTGGCGGCGGCATCCCTGTTGCAGCGTGACGACTGCATCGAAGACCGGCTGCGTCAGGCCTTTGCGGCCGGCGCCACCAAGACAGAAATAACGGAGACCCTACTGATCACAGCCTTCCAGAGTGCCGAGACGCAACTCGAACGCGAGCGCGACCTGTATCGCCAATACCTGGGAGGCTCAAACGGCCACCTGAGTTAGGTAACTCAGATCGGTCATCAAGGAACGAAGTGAGAAGGCCATACTGAAAGGATACGACCATGGAAACTCTGAGAAAATTGCTATTGCCAGGGATGGCTGTTTTGCTGATTGCGACCGGATCACAACTTGCGGCAGCGGAGCGTCCGACCGACGACACCATCAGGTTTTGGATTAAGGATGCGCTGAGCGAAGACCCCTATTTGGACGCTTCGTGCGTCGAGGTGCAAGTGAACGACGGATTGGTCACTTTGTCCGGCACCGTCCGAAGCATCGCCGCTCAGAAGTATGCGGACATCGAAACGAAGAAGATTGCCGGTGTCCTCGGCGTCGTCAACCAGGTGTCGGTCGTGCCCGTCCACCGTTGGGATGCGGACATCGTCCGAGATGTCCGACACCGTATCATCGACAGCGCTGCCATCGAGGCTCAGGATATCAAAGTCATCTGTCAGGACGGCACGGTGGAGTTGGCCGGCGTAGTTCGCAGTTGGTCTGAACGAGAAGAGGCAGGTTTGTTGGCGAGTGAGGTGCTGGGGGTGAAACGGGTCCAGAACTACCTGACGGTGGAATGGGAAGCCGAGCGACCTGACGCGGCGATCAAGAAGGACGCCGTCGCCGCGTTGCATCGAGACGCCTATCTGGTTGATATGCCCATCTCCGTCTCGGTTAAGGATGGCGTCATTACCCTGAGCGGCACGATAGGAAGCGTCTATCAAAAGACGCTCGCCTACGACGACATCCGTTGGATAGAGAACGTCAAAGAAGTCAAGAACAACCTCAAGGTCGAGTGGTGGGAAAACAAAGGAACCCGCACGGATACGCTGTTTCCCACCGACGCAGAACTGGGTAATGCCGTATCGATGGAACTGTTCTCCGATAGTCGGCTGACGCCGATGAATCTTGAGGTAACCGTCCAACATGGGCACGCTACCCTGCGAGGAACCGTTGCCAACAACTATCAGAAGCAGATTGCCAGTGCGGACGCGCGTGACGTCGTGGGCGTGACCTGGGTGACCAATCACCTGACGCCAAGGACTGACAGGCGCGATGATGTTAGGATCCGTGATGATATCTTGTCGAACTTCGCGACGGATGAAGCCCTTTGGAATCAGCCCATTGCCGTCACCGTCAAGAATGCTGTCGTGACCTTGTCGGGCCAAGTGGAACGCGGCTATGATAAGCCACACGCCAAGATGTTGGCCTCTCGGGTACGAGGTGTCACAGAGATTGTTGACAACATCACGGTCAACTGGGCCCAGGAACGCGACGATGCGGCGGTGTTTAAGAGGATCGTCGATCGGCTCAAATCGGACTGGCTGCTGGGGCCCAATCATCAGCAGTTCAAGGTTCAGGTACAGGACGGCGTGGCTACACTGACCGGCACCGTGAACAACTGGGGTCAGCGTAGCGAGATCGAAGACGTTGTGCTGAGAACACACGGCGTTCGCGCTGTCGACAATCGCTTGCATGTCAAAGGCTATGCCTATCCCCTCGAGGATTGGCGCGACGCAAATTCCAGACATGCCATGTACCCCCACGAAATTGACCCATACGGCCTCTAACGGGTTCATGGGCGCGCACAGCCGGGGTCGTATGAAGGATGCCGAGGCCGAAGCAAATCGCGCCTCGGCATCCTGGCTCAACGCGGGCCGTGTTACTCCTGCAATAGAACCCACCGGGATAAGGAGATCGATCATGTTTGGCAAGAAGATGCATTTGTTCAGTCTATTCGGGTTCAAAGTCGGTATTGACATTAGCTGGTTGTTTCTGGCCGTACTCATCACCTGGTCTCTGGCCAGCGGACTCTTTCCCTACTACTTCGAAGGCTTCTCTCGGGCCACCTACTGGTGGATGGGAATTGCTGGAGCGGCTGGACTGTTCGTTTCCATCGTATTCCACGAGTTCAGTCATTCCCTCGTCGCACGTCATTTCGGCTTGCCGATGAAGGGAATCACCCTCTTTATCTTCGGGGGTGTCGCGGAAATGGAAAGCGAGCCGAGCAGTCCGAAGGCGGAATTCCTCATGGCCATCGCCGGGCCGATCTCCAGTGCGGTTTTGGGAGCCGGCGCCTACGGTGCAAGCCTGTGGGGCGCTAGTGCCGGGTGGCCGGCCCCCGCGACCGGTGTGCTGCTCTACCTGGGCTGGCTGAACTTCATTCTGGCCGCCTTCAATTTGATCCCCGCGTTCCCACTGGATGGAGGTCGCGTCCTGCGTTCTATCCTGTGGCGGGTCAAAGGCAACCTGCGCTGGTCCACCCACGTGGCATCCACCCTCGGTTCGGCGTTCGGCTGGATCCTTGTCGCCTGGGGTATCTTCAACTTCATCGGCGGTGCCTTCATTGGCGGAGTGTGGTATTTTCTGATCGGCCTGTTCATCCGCAATGCATCCCAGATGTCGTACCAGCAGCTTCTCATGCGCAATGCTCTGGCTGGCGAAGAGGTACAACACTTCATGCACGAGCGTCCCGTGACGGTCCCGCCGGCCACCTCTCTGGCAGAACTCGTGAACGACTATGTCTATCGGTATCACCACAAGATGTTCCCCGTCTCCAACGGCGAAGGACTGGTGGGATGCATCACCGCCACACGGGTCAGAGAGGTGCCCAGGGAAGAGTGGGACCGCCATAACGTCCAGGAACTGCTGGTGCCCTGCTCACAGGAAAACACGGTGTCGCCGGACGCTGATGCCTTGGACGCGCTATCCCTGATGAATCGAACGGGCAATAGCCGGTTGCTGGTGGTCGACCATGAACACCTGCTCGGCATTGTCACGCTCAAAGACATGCTGAAATTCCTGGCCCTCAAGATCGACCTTGAAGGCGCCTAGATCACGACCTCAACGAAGAAAGGGAAGAATACCATGAGTGAACAAGTGAAGTGCCCCAACTGCAGCAGCACGAATATCGAACCGGGTTCGCTCCACTCCACTGGAGCGATGCATTTTCGGCCGGAACACGCCAAATTCCTCAAGATGAAGACCGCCAATATTGAAGTTCATGCAGGACTCTGCATGGATTGCGGATTCATCTCGCTCACTGCCAACGCCGACCGCGCAAAGGCTCTTACGGGGTAACAATGAAGATCCCTTGTCAGTCGCCTTGTTTCAAGAATCCTTGCGATCAAACGATGTGGTCACAACCCATCTGCCCAAACTGCAAAGGGGGCAACCTCGTACCTGGGGCACTGCCCCCAGCGAAACGCCTGTATTTCCGCTCGGAACGTACGCGCTTTCTAAGACTGAGCAACGCCGACATTGAGGTCACCGCAACCCTATGTACGGATTGCGGGCAGATCTCTTTGCGGGCCGAAACCAGCGAAGCCAAATCCCTAACCCACGCCATATCCGCGTTCGCCCAAAGGAAACTCGAGTCCAGCCAACTCACGTTGGGTCGAGGCCCCTTGCCACTGCGAGGGATCCACCATGAGGTTTGCCCGCCGGCAAGATGCACGGTACCAGTGTAGTGCTGGCTTCCGATGAGACAAGAACCGACTCTGAGCAAATTGCCATTGCGTGCCGGGCGTGCGATCGATAGGTTAGCCAGTAACCCGGACAAGGATTTTCCGGGATGCGACCAGGGTTTTTCCTCGTCACGGATTCGAACCTGGTCGGGCGCTGGGCGTACCTTTAGATCTGTGAATTGCGACACCTGCCTCGAAAGTAAAAAGGATACATAGTGACATACAGGTTCTCTGTCCTTCCATATGCCAATGCACTACCTCTCGTGCATTTCATCGGGGCAGGTTCACCCGAAGCACACCTCTCATACTATACCCCTCGGCATTCAGTTATTTCACTGCTGGATGGTCAGGCGGACGCCGCGCTTATTCCCGTCATCGATTTCTTTGCTCATCCCGAACTGACTATGATTCCCGGTTTGGGGATCTGTGCCGACGGGGAGGTCACGAGCGTGCTCCTGCAATGTCACCGTCCCCTGCCGACGGTCAGGACCATCGGACTCGATCCCGAATCGAAAACGTCCAATGTTCTGGTACAGGTGCTGGCCCAGAAGCACTTTGACCTGCCCCACCGCGTGGAATTCACCCACCAGATCGCCGGGGCACAGGCAAATGTGTGCATCGGGGATCGGGCGTTACGTTTGGCGCCGGCGCTGGAATCGTACGATCTGGCGGGCGAATGGAGGCAGATGACGGAGCTCCCCTTTGTCTTTGCCGTTTGGGCGGTCCACCGGTCATGTCCCCATCTGGAGGAGATCACCCGGTTGCTGCACAAGGCAAAGGAACGCGGATGCCAATCCCGGCGCCGATTGGCCAGGCTCTGCTCCCAGCGCTTGGGACTTCCCGAGGAACGCTGCTATGATTATCTGGCCCATCGGTTGCACTACGACGTGGGCCCCAGGGAGCTTGAGGGTATGAACCTGTTTCGTGAATTGGCGATCGAGTTTCTGAAACCGTCGGTCGGCCCGGAAGTGCGCGTGGTGCCAGGCCATGCGAAAAAGCCAGTGGTGCCCATGTTAGAACGGAGTTGATATGCAGGAATTGCTGGGCGCGCGTATCTCAGATGAAGAAGCACTGAATCTGCTGCGCAGCGCCGATACCGCCGAACTGATGTCACGTGCCGACCGCGTCCGCCGCGAAAAGCACGGGCTGAGCGTGTTCCACGTCCACAGCCTCAACCTGAATCCAACCAACGTGTGCGAGAATGAGTGCGGCCTCTGTGCCTTCTGGAGCGAGGAGGACTCGGAGAAGGCTTACACGCTGAGCCTGGCGCAGATCAAAGAGCGGCTGGAAGCATCGCGACGCTGGCAGTTGACCGACGTGCATGTTGTCGGGGGGCTCAACAGAGAACTCGACCTGGATTACTATCTCGGTCTTCTCCGACTCACCCAGGAAATTCTGCCGCAGGTAGCCGTACAGGCACTGACCGCCGTTGAGATTCACTGGCTCGCCGAGCGTTCGGGGAAACCGCTCGAAGAGGTGCTGACCGCCTTGAAATCGGCAGGCATGGATGCCATCCCCGGGGGTGGCGCCGAAGTGTTCTCCCCGCGCGTGAGGGAGCGGATCTGCTCCAAGAAGATTTCGGCCGAACAGTGGCTGCACATCCATCGTGTAGCCCATTCCCTGGGCATTCCCAGCAACGCTACCATGCTCTTCGGGCACGTCGAAACTGACGAGGAAATCGTCGACCATCTCCGCCGTCTCAGAGATCTCCAGGATGAAACGGGCGGCTTCCAGGCATTCTGCCCCCTTCCCTTCCATGCCGTTGGTACGCAGGTAGGAGTGACACGAGGCCCCGGAGGACACGCCATCACCCGTGTCGCGGCGTTGGCCCGTATCTTCCTCGACAACTTCCCGCATATTCGGGTCCTGGCCAACTTCCTCGACCGCAAACTGCTGCAAACCCTGCTGTTCTGCGGTGCCGATGACATCGGCGGAACCAGCATCGACGAACGGATCGCCCGTTCGGCCGGCGCCCCGGACGATTCCGTGTTCCACACGATCGACGAGATGGCCGACTTCATTCGGGCCTTGGGCTTTCAGCCCGTGCTCACCAGTAGCATCTACGATATCCAGCCCGAGTCTGCGTCCCGGCCCGCGATTGCCTCGCTAGACTCCGAGGCGCGTGCAGCGCTGGACAAAGCCCGCAGTGGCGAGCGGCTCAGCGCGGAAGAGGCCGTGAGCCTTCATGACACAATCCCGTTCTACGAGCTCGGACTTCTCGCTCACCAGCGGCGCCGGGAGGTCGTGGGGGATACTCACTCGACTTTCATTATCGACCGGAACATCAGTTTCACGGACGTCTGCACAGTCGGGTGTAAGTTCTGTGCCTACCACAAGAACCCTCGGGACGACAGTTCCTTCACGATGTCTATCGATGAAATCGTCCAACGCGTCGAAGAGGCGACTCGACTCGGCGCCACACAGATCATGTTGCAGGGAGGGCTCAATCCTGCTCTGGACCTGTCCTGGTACGAGGCGATGCTCCGGGCCATCAAAGAGCGTGTCCCGGCCATCTGGCTGCATTCTCTATCGCCGGCCGAGATCCTCTGGTTGTCGCAACGAAGCAATCTGACCGTGCGCGAGACACTGATTCGCCTGCGAGAGGCCGGCCTGGATTCACTACCGGGTGGCGGTGCGGAAATCCTCGTCGATCGAGTGCGACAGAAGGTCAGCCCGGCAAAGATCACGACCTCGCAATGGCTCGACCTCATGGAGACCGCCCACGGTTTGGGGATGAGCACCACGGCCACCATGGTCTACGGCCTGGGCGAGACCACAGCCGAACGCATCGAACACCTGCTGCGCATCCGTGACCTCCAGGATCGCACGGGAGGCTTCCGCGCCTTCATTCCCTGGAGCTTCCAATCGCAACATACCCAGCTTTCCGAGCCTGCTCAAACTGGGGTCGACTATCTCCGCATGGTAGCCTTGGCACGCTTAGTCCTGGACAACATCGAGCACGTACAGGCCGGATGGGTCACCGAAGGACCTTATCTGGCCCAGATCGCACTGACGTTCGGTGCCGACGATTTCGGTGGCGTTCTGATGGAGGAGAGCGTGGTGAGTGCGACCGGTCTGACCCATGCCGTCACGGCCGAGCAGGTCGTCGCCCTGATTGCCGAAACGGGAATGATTCCCGCCCAGCGGAACACCCAATACGAGATTCTGCGCACGTTCGAACGGCAGGAGGCGTGACGGCATAGCATGTCGACCCAAGAGACGATTCTCGTTACGGGCGTTACAGGATCCATCGGCAGTTGGCTGGCCCGCACCATGCTGGACGGCGGCGAACGCGTCCTGGCCCTGACGCGCGCCGACACGAAAGAAACAGCCCGAGCCAGAACAGAAGAGGCTCTGAGGGTCGTAGGAACCGCTCCATATCCAGGCCGGTTGGACATCGTTCACGGCGACATTTGCGACGCTCGCCTCTCCGAGCGTCTTGCCGCCACCAATATCAATCTGTCCCTCATCGTGCACTGCGCGGGCGTTCTGGAATTCGGAGCCGAACACGCCGAACTGAACCGCCAGGTTAACGTGCAGGGAACCGCGAATCTGCTTCGTCTGGCCGAAGCTTTGGGTGTTCCTTTCTGTCATTTCAGCACAGCCTATATCGCCGGTAAGAGGCAAGGTCGCGTGTTCGAGACCGAGATTGACCTGGGCCAGGAGTACAACAATCCTTACGAGTCTTCAAAGTGCCAGGCGGAACTTCTGATTCAGCAGTGGTCCGAGCGCACCGGGCTCAATGCCTTCGTCTTCAGACCCAGCATCGTTGTCGGCGATTCCCGCCACGGCCGGATTGTCAACTTCGACGGCCTCTACAACATCATGCGTTTGCTTGACAGTATCGGATCCAGCATAGGGACCACAGCATTTCGAGTCCTGGGCAACCACAACGCAACCAAGAATTTCGTGCCGGCCGATTACGTGGCCCGGGCGACCTGGCATATCATCAAGAACGGCTCTCCGGGAACGTATCACCTTACCAATCCTCACCCGATGCCTTTGGCGAAACTACGCGATGTCCTTGCCGAGCTATTCGCCGTCCCCGGCGCGAGATTCGTAGACGAGGACGCCTTTCGCATGAAGCAGGCGAGCAGACTGGAGCGGATGTACCAGAAGGCCGCCTCGGTCTACGTGCCCTACCTGGCGAGCGAGCCTGTATTCGACCGGACCCGAGCCGACGCGGCTCTGCGCGATCTGGACGTTGAGATTCCCACGATGGGTCTGGCCTTCTTCCGAGAACTGCTGACCTTCGCCCGTCAGGCTGATTGGGGCGAGACTGTGCCGGCGGCCGTTTCGGTAAACCAAGGCCGTGATGCGTTTGTCGAACGCTATTTCACGCGCTTCTTGCGCGAGAAGATGCATCAGCAGTTGTTGCCCAATCTGAAGAAACTCTCCGCGACCTGCCGCATTGAGGTCGAAGACCTTCCGACACAGACCTGGTCGTTACGAATCGACCGAGGCCGATTGGAGCACATCTCAACCAATGGCGCCGACTGCCAGTGCACCTTTCTTCTGCACAGCGACGTCTTCTCCAGGATCGTCTCCGGCAGGCTCGCGCCGCAGCGCGCCTTCTTCGAGATGAAGGTGAACATTGAAGGGGATATCGAAACCGGTCTAAAACTCACGACCGTACTCGCAACGTTTTTCAAGAAATGGCCGTACGGTCTGGACGCCTGCCGTGAAAGATAGATGGATTCGCATTCTGGTTCATAACAGCCGGTGGCTGGCCATTGTCTGTCTGTGCAGCCTTCTGTTACCCGTCTATTGGTTGCGAAACGCCCGCGTCGACAATTCCATCGAGGTGTGGATTGGCACGCGCAGCGCGGAATATCACACGTACCAGCGTTTTCTCGAGAAGTATGGCAACGAGGAGTTCATCGTGGTCGCCGCCCAGGCACGCGACCCCCTTTCGGAAACGGTGTTGTCCTTTCAAGAAGATCTCGGGCAGCGGCTGCGACAGGTCGACGACGTCGATGCCGTCCTGGATATCAGCAAAGCGGCCTCGCTGTTTGCCCGCCATGCGGACAACTGGAAGGACCTCCTGCGGAACAACATGCTGTTTCGCAATCTGCTGCTGGGCGAAAACGGCTGCACGTTCGGCCTGATTGCCTGGCTGCGCCAGATAGAGAATCCTGCCGAGAGGAAGACCGCCGTCGAGAAAGTCGAAGCGGCGGTGGCGGAGGTCGCGGCCGGCAGGCAAGAAGTCCACCTGGCGGGCACGCCGCTGTTGAACGTGGCCCTGGATCGCGGTTCTCAGAATGCCTCACGCCGGTTCCTGCCGATCGCTCTGACCGTATCCGTGGTGCTTCTCGCCGTCATGTTGAGACGGATTTCGGGCGTCCTGGCGGTTATTACGGCCGTGGGCGTTACGACGATTTGGACGATTGGCCTGATGGTCTTGGCGGGCAAGACCTTCAACATGGTGACCGTCACGCTGCCCTCGCTCCTCGTCGTCCTGTCGCTGTCCGGTGGGATTCATCTGGCCGCGCGGTTCCAAGCGCTCCTGGCGGAGACCGGCGACCGAGAAGCAACGCTAGGTCAAGCGCTCAGCGAAGTGCTGCCTCCCGTCCTGTTGTCGAACGTGACGACTGCCGTCGGGTTCGGCTCGCTGATGATCTCCGACATGCAACCGGTGGTGGCCTTTGGCCAGTTCGCCGCCGTGGGGATGCTCCTCTCGTTTCTGTTCAACGCCACGGTCGTACCCGGCATGCTCTCATGGTTGTGTCGAGACCATGTAACGGCAGTTCCCGTACGACCTCATTGGACCATGCCCATCGGACGCACCGTCGCAGCCAGACGGATCGCCGTGCTGTCGGCAGCTCTGGGTGTATCTGCACTATCGATTCTGCTGATGACGAAGATTCGCGTGGAGTCGAACGTTTTGAAGTTCTTTCCCGAGGATTCGAAGATCAGCCGGGACTATCGGTTCGTCGCTGACAACCTGACAGGGCTCTACACGATCGAGCTCGACACCTCGACTGCATCGTCACAGGGCAGCACCCTGCTCAAGGAGATCGAACAACTGGGCCAGCACTTGCTGACGCGTCCGGACGTAGCCCAGGTGATCCACTACCGAAACATCGCCACCTGTCTGGACGCCGTACCGCGTCCTGCTTTCATGGCGACGGCCGATGAGAATCCTCTGCGACAGATGCAACGTAGATATCTACACACCGAGAATGGGAAGCTCTCGTCGCGCATGTCGATTCTGGTGCGCACCATGGCCAGCACGGACTTCTATACGTTACTGGACTTCACCGACCGACAGGCCGATCGAATAATCCATCAACCGGCCACGTACCTGCTGACCGGCGTCGTTCCTCTACTCAACGCGGCCCAGCGTTCGCTGGTCAGCACGCAGATTCGCAGCTTCGCGCTGGCCGCCAGTGTCGTATTGGTGCTCATCGGTTTGTTTCTACGTTCACTCCGCGCGGCGGCGGTCGCCCTGTTGCCCAACCTGCTGCCGATCTTCTGCTTGTTCGCGGCCATGGCGCTGCTTGGCATCCCGCTCGATGCGGCCACCGTTATGATTGCCGGGGTGGCCATCGGCATCGCGGCCGACGATACGATCCATTTCCTCTCCTGTTATCGCCGAGAGAGGCAATCCGGCGCGAACAGCGCGGATGCAATCAGCCGTACGTTTGAAAAGGCCGGTGCGGCCATCACCTTTACGTCCGTGGTTGCGGCCGCCGGCTTTGCGATCCTCTTGCTGGCGGAGTTCAAACCCATACAGTGCTTTGGTTTGCTGGCGGGCATCACCATGATCACGGCCTGGGTCGGAGACGTCTTCATCCTGCCGGCCTGTGTCACAACCCTGCGTCTATGGGACCGGAGGTCTTGACGGCATGAATACGCAGACGGCCGAACTGACAACGAGACTCGAACACATTCTGGCCATCCACTTTGACGTGGACGCTGGCACGCCGTATTGGCTTCAGAAGCAGGATGAACTGGGTATCGACTCGGTTAAGGAGATTCGAACGGTTGAGGATCTCGCGCTGCTCGGCCCCATGGATGAGAGCGCCCTGGCGCAACGGCCGATCGAAGACTTCATTCCGCAGCGGTTCCGGGAACGCCGCGACTATATCATCGCTGAGACAGGCGGCACATTGGGCCCCAGCAAATTCGCCGTGCATCGCGCCGATGAGTTCGAGACTGCGTTCATCACCTCTTTCGTCAAAGCCGCCGAGAGAGTGGACTTCCCGAAGGAGGGCCATTGGCTCTTCGTTGGGCCCACTGGTCCGCATATCATCGGCCGAGCGGCGCGGGGCTGTGCCCAGGTCATGGGAGCGGCGGACGTCTTTACCGTCGATTTCGATCCGCGCTGGGCCAAGAAATTGCCAGTGGGAAGCTTCGCGGCTCAGCGCTATCTAAGCCACATTGAGGCCCAGGCCTTGCACGTTCTCGAGGTCCAGGATATCACCGTCATCTTCGGAACACCGGCGGTGCTGACCGGGCTGGCCAAGCAGCTGGACCAGGCCCGACGGGAAAAGGTCCGCGGGATCCACCTGGGAGGCATGTCGGCTTCGGCTGAGTTCATGAGTGAGATGGATGTATTGTTCCCGAATGCCGTGATCCTGTCGGGCTATGGCAACACACTCTTCGGGATGATGCCGCAGTTGCGTTACGCGCCCGAGACGGGCTTCGACTATTTCGCGTATGGTTCTCGTCTGATCGTTCAGCTCATCGCCTGCGACGACGCCGAGGCGACGCCGGACATTGCCTCGCGCGTCGACTACGGCCAGCGCGGGCAGGTCATGGTACACCGCCTGGACGAAGTGCAGTTCCTGGCCAACGTGATTGAACGCGACAGTGCCGTTCGCATCGAGCCTGATTCAAGTGCCCGCGCCGATGGTTTCCTCCAGGACGGCCTGCGCGACCCGCAGCCGATCGTCAACGAAACACTCAAGCCGGCGATAGGATTGTACTGATGCCCGCGATTGTGGAAGAACGCATAACCTTGCCCAGTGGACCGCTTCGGCTGACTGGCGTCTTGTCCTATCCCGAGCAAGATCGGCCCACACATGCCGTCTTGCTGTGCTCGCCGCATCCGCACTTCGCGGGCGATATGGACAACAACGTGATCCGCGCCGTAGCCGCGCGGCTCGCCCACCACAGCGTGGTACTGCGTTTCGACTATCGCGGCGTGGGCGACAGCGAAATCGCCTTGGAGCCTGGCGTATCGGTTTTCGATTACTGGACGGAGATCGAGGAGAGCCGGGATTACCACGACGCCGTGGCGGATGTCAACGCGGCAGCGCAAATGCTGGCGTCAGCCACGGAATCGCTCGACGTGGATTTCTGCGTCGTGGGCTATTCGTTCGGCGCAGCGGTCGGCATGTTGTTCGGGCACAAAGCGAACGCAGTGAAGAAGATGGCCGCTCTGGCTCCACCGCTGGGCAAAATCTCGTTCGACTTCTTGTCGGACTGCCCGAAACCGAGTTTGCATCTGGTCGGGAGGAATGATTTTCTGTATTCTGACGACCGGTTGGGGAGTTATCGTCAGACCATTGGTCCAGCGGCTCAGGTTCTGGTTCTTGAGGACGCGGATCATTTCTTTCGTGGTGACGAAGATAAGTTGGCATGTCGCGTGGATCAATTTCTGTGTGGTGCACACGCAGCACGAGATAGAGGAACAGCGTATGAACTTTGACAGGAAACCCGAAATCCTGGCCCCGGCCGGCACTTTGGATGCAATCGAGAAGGTGATCGAGGCGGGCGCCGATGCCGTTTACGTTAGTGGCAAGAAACTCAACATGAGGCAACACCGCGCCAGTTACAACCTGACGGAATCCGAAATCGGCCAGGCGATCGAACTGGCGCACGGGCATGGCAGAAAACTGTATTTCACCCTGAACAGTCTGGTGCTCGATGCGCAGATGAAGCAGGTGCGCGAGACGCTGGCCCTGTTGGGGAGCCTGAATCCGGACGCGATCATCGTTCAGGACCTGGCGGTCGCTTCGCTGGCCCGGGAGATCTGCGTACAGATCCCACTCCATGCCAGTACGATGATGAACGTGCACAACGTCGAAACAGCGCTGGCGCTGAAGATGATGGGCTTTGCCCGCATCATTCCCTCGCGGGATATACCCCTGCATGAAATCCGTCGCATCAGCGAACAGTCCGGCCTGGAGATGGAATGCTTCGTCCACGGCGATATGTGCATCTCACAGAGTTCGCAGTGCTATCTGAGCGGCATCCTGTTTGGCGAAAGCTCGAACTGCGGGCGCTGCATGAAGCCATGCCGGTGGGACTGGAAACTCGCTTTGCGCCGGGGCAAAGCCGAACTGCCTGAGGAGCGGGAAGGCTATCTGCTCGCCCGCAAGGACATGTGCATGTTACCGCACGTGCCTGCGCTAGTGCAGAACGACATCGCGTCGCTGAAGATCGAGGGCCGGATGCGTACGGCTGAATTCATGGCACCGGTCATCGCCCTCTACCGCCGGGCGATTGACTCCTACTTCGAAGATCCCGTCAGGTATACGACCAATGCCAAAGACATGCAAACGTTGTTCTCTCAGCGCGTGCGCGAACTGACTACCGCCCACAGCTTCGGCAATCCGGGCCGCGAAGGTGTGGATATCTCAGGCCAGCGCGAACCACGCTTCTTCAGTCATGCCGCGCCGGCGCCAATCCTGACGACCAGTCGGGATATCGAGCCCGATTCGATCCAAAAGGATGTCGAACTGATAGTGCACGTCTCGAATGTGGCCGGCGCCGAAGCAGCGCTGGAAGCCGGCGCTGATGCGATCTATTTCTGTGGCGACGGCTTCCATTTGCATGGTGGTGTCGTGTCAGTATCATCGGTGCTGGAATTCGCCCGCACAGCCGCAAAGCATGGAGCACGGCTGGGCGTGATGATGCCCCATGTCTGCGACGAACGCGATATGCACGAGTGGAGGCAGCGTCTGCCGCAACTGGCCGGACTGAGCAATGTCACGGTTGGTGTATCCAATCTGGGCGGCCTGCAACTGGCACGGGACCACCGGCACCGGGACATTCTCAGCGACTATCCGCTGAACGTGACCAACTCAGTGGCCGCCGATGAACTGTCGACACTGGGAGCGAGTCGCATTGCGGCCTCCGTCGAGTTGACTTTCGACCAACTGGCGCAATTCGCCGACGGATCGCGGATGCCCATTGAGGTGATCGGACAGGGTCCGATCTGTGGCATGCTGCTGGAGCACTGCGTTCTGGCCAGCGCCGCCGACGAGAATCCCCAGGGGCTCTGCTCGATGCGCTGCCGCCAGGGGGCCTATGCCCTGGAGGATACGCAGGCGCAGAGCCATCCGTTGGAATGCGACCGCCGCTGCCGAAATCACGTGTTCACGCCGTCTGACGTCTGCGTGCTTCCCAACCTCGCGCGGATGCTTTCGCTCGGTATCTCGGGCCTGCGCATCGAGGGCCAGTTGGATTCGGCCGAGACGATCCGCACCATCACCCGCGTTTATCGAAACACGATTGACGGTCTTAAAGCAGGTCAGACCATCGACACATCCGAGGCCCTGACGCAGATCGCCGACGCCACGGGGCGTCCGCTCAGCGACGGCCCCTTCGATTTCCGCACGGTCAGCCCGAGAAAGAAGGAGGAGAGACTTGCCCGAACATAAGCCCATAGGACCGGCCGCTATCCTGGCAAAGAAGAAGCGTTATCTGATTCCCTGCACGTACCATTTCTACCAGGACGCGCCGCAAATCGTGCGGGGCCAGGGCGTGTACGTTTACGATGCGCAGGGCAAGCGCTACATGGATCTCTATTCGGGTGTCAGCGTCCATGCCCTGGGCCACTGCCACCCGGAGATCGTGGAGGCCATCTGCCGGCAGGTCGAGACGCTCCAACACACAACCACAATCTACCTGACCGAACCGATCGTGAATCTGGCCGAGGCGATGGCGGAGGTTTTGTCGGGCGACATCTGTCGAACGTTCTTCTGCGGCAGTGGCAGCGAAGCCAATGAGGGGGCAGCGTTACTGGCGACATTGTACACTGGAAGAAACGAATTTCTTGCATTCCAAAACGGCCTGCACGGTCGCACGAAGCTCGGCATGAGCCTTACGGGTCTGGCCTTCTGGCGCACCGATCCGCATCCGGTCGGCGGCGTCACGCACGTACCGCCGCCGGATTGCCCCCATTGTCCCTTCGGACAAACCTACGGAGATTGTCAGTTCCAGTGTGTCAGTGCGGTGGAAACCGCCATCACGACGGCCACGAGCGGCAAGCCAGCGGCGATGTTCGTAGAACCCATCCAGGGCAACGGCGGAATCACCGTTCCGCCGCCGGAGTATTTCCCCCAACTGCGGGAGATTTTGGGGCAATACGAGATGTTGCTGATCGCCGATGAGGTGCAGACCGGCTTCGGACGCACGGGCACACTGTTCGCCATGGACCACTGGAACGTCGTGCCCGATATTGTCACTGGCGGTAAGGCCCTGGGGGGCGGCACGCCGATCGGGTTCTTCTCCACCACTGATGAAATCGCGGCCTGCTACACCAGACCGGGTGCTTCGACCTTCGGCGGAAACCCCGTGACGGCCCAGGCCGGCCTGAAATTCCTCGAAATCCTTCAGCGAGATTCTCTGGCACAACGCAGCGCCACGATGGGAACCCGACTGCAGAATCGACTCAAGGAATTGGCCCAAAAGCACGATATCATAAGGGACGTGCGCGGTCTCGGTTTGATGATCGGGGTCGAGATCGCCGGGCAGGAATCGCTCTCCGCGGCCGAGTGTACCGACCGCATCCTCGAACGTATGAAGAACACCGGATATCTGCTGGGCAAGACCGGGCCCGGCCGCAACGTCCTGACGTGGATGCCGCCATTGATCAGTGAATCGGACGAACTCCTGGAGGCTGTCGTCGCCCTTGAAGATGTGCTCCAAACTCTGTGATTCACACCAGCGGCTGCCTCACAAGTCGGCTTGGGCCGCTGCTGCCCTAGCGGCGTGCCTCCTTAGTTGCGCTTCCTTTGAGCACCTCACCCAGGTAACCGATACGTTCCCCCAAGCCAAAGAATGTGGCAAATGCCACATCGATATCTACCAGGAGTGGTCGCAGTCCGATCACGCCGGCGCCTACGCCAATCCGCATTTCCGCGCGGCGACCAATGACTATGCCTTCGGTGATTGCCTCAATTGTCATGCCCCCGAGCCAATGTTGACCGTAGATACTCCGGCTGCTCGGTCGGGAAAGCGAGAGGAAGGCGTCACCTGCGTGGCCTGCCATCTGGACCAGGGCGCACTGGCCGGGCCCCTGGAGGCAACGGGTAAGGTTCAACCCCACCCGATTGGCGTCCGCCCCGATGTGTATCGGGACGTCGGCATCTGCGGCCGATGCCACGAAGGCACCCTGCAGGAATGGAAATCTGCCGCCGGCGAGAAACAAACCTGCCAACAATGTCACATGCCCGAGGTCACGCGGAAGATGACGCAGTCCTCTGGCGGTTTCTCCAACGTCATTGTAGCGATGGAACATGAAACCCTTCAACGTCGCCACGTCTTTGCCATTCCAGCAGCCGACGCAGTTGATGAAATGCTCACGGTTGAGATCGGGCATGACGAGACGGGCGTGGAAATCGCCCTACACAATATTCTACCTCACAGTCTCCCCACGGGCGACTACGGCTTTCGCATCCTGGTTCTGGAGCTACTGGTCACGGACGGTCAAGGTGCGGAGCATTCCCTGACCCACGTCGAACTGGCGCCCGAAATGAAGACTCATATCCCCGCCCTGGGAACGTGGCGCAGCCTTGTCACGGTGCCAGCGGAAAGCGTATCGCTGCGCGTGCGGCTGCGACGTCATAGCTATCACGATCAGCCCGTGCTGGACTTGTTGGACCGAACTATCGAATTGGGGCCATACCATGCCAGCCAATGAGGACAAACAACAGGTTTGCATGCCCTCGGCGATCATGGTCCTGGGGCTGCTGGCCGCGGGCGCTCTGGTGGCGTGCTTTGTCTGGGCCTGGGATTACTACCTTCTGCCTCAGTCGCAGCGTCCGTTTCACGCCGATTTCAACCTGCTCCGCCCCGGCGGTCGTGCCGGACTGATCTGGGGTGTGATTAGCGCGGCGCTGATCGTGTTCAATCTGAGCTATCTGCTTCGACGCCATCTAATCGGATGGCACTGGCTGGGCTCTTTGCGTCTGTGGCTGAGTTTCCACATGATGACCGGCGTGGTCGCGGCGCTGGCCGTCATCCTGCATTCGACCCTGACCATCTCGAGCCCGCTGGCGACGTTGGCTTTCTGGTGTCTACAGTTGACCGCTGTGACCGGGTTATCCGGCGTCATCATCTATCTGCGCCTGTCCGTCTCGCTGCAAACCCACCAGATTCGAGGAAACGAACCGTCGCCCTCGGTGAAGCGTTTGCTCCAGACCTGGCGGTTCCTGCATCGCTGGCTGGCCATTCTGCTCCTGATGGCGCTGATCCTGCACATCGTCGTGTCGATACGTTTTGGCGACCTCTGGATTCTGGGAGGCCGCCCCTGATGTTGCTGCATCTCAAGACACCACTGGTCTTCGGCATCATCGCCACCGCCGCTTTGGCAGGATACCTGTTTGTGTACCATCCGCTCCCCGATGCGCTGAGTCGAGCGCACGCCCAGGTCATTTCGGGCACTGACATCCGTTCCTGCGACCAGTGTCACGCCGCCGAGGGGCTGACGGCAGGTTGCCTGGAATGCCACACCGAAATTGCCGGCCAACTCGACACCAGAGAGGGCTACCACGCCTTCCTGGCGGAGGACGAGCCGCTTCGCTGCGCCTCGTGCCATCCGGAACACCACGGGGCCGCCTTTCCACTGGTCAGTGTCTTGTCCTGGCCTAACGGTGATCCGAATGCGTTCGATCATCACCACTGCGACTACCAACTGACAGGACAACACGATCATCTCGCCTGCGCCGAGTGTCACGAAGCCAAACACCCAGAGACCTTCGCGCTGCCCGATTTCCCCCAATACCCACGGCCCTCGACCTTTCTGGGCCTTTCCCAGGAGTGTCTGGCCTGCCATGTAGACGTGCATGCCTGGCCTTCAGAGAAAGCTTGCTTGGAATGTCACGATCAGACCGCTTTCGATCCGGCCTCTGCCTTTAACCACAAGGATGTCTTCGTATTGGAGGGAGTGCATGCGGAAACAGACTGTGTCGGGTGCCACCCCCATCCTGACGGCGCGGGAGCAGAGACAGCCGTGGCAGACCGAACACCTGGCTCTCTGCCCTTCCACAAAGTCACGGGGCAGACCTGCAAAGAGTGCCATCCGAGTCCGCATCACACGACCTGGGAGGCCGGCTGTGAAGGCTGCCATCTGGGACGCGATGCCGAATGGCATGAAGGGATGCGCGGGGTGGATGTGGCAACGCACGAGCCCACAGGTTTTGCCCTGACCGGCAAGCACGCGCTCGTTTCCTGTGCCGAATGCCATCCGGAAGATCGAGACTACGCCCAACGTTATCCCGACGCCAAGGCAGCAGACTATCAGCGGCAGCCGGATACCTGCCGGGGGTGCCATGAGGATGTCCACCTGGGCAAGCTGGATGCTGTCTGCACCACCTGCCATCAGACCGAAGGATGGAAACGTGAGGACCTGCTGTTCGACCACAATCGCGACACCGCTTTCACCCTCGACGCGGTCCATGAGGGACTTGCCTGCCAGGAATGCCATACAGCAGAGGACCTGACGTACCGTGCCGAGGGCACTGAATGTGCGGCCTGCCACGAAGTCCAGGCCCAGGCCATGCGCGGACAGGCACGCCAGCTTCAGGTCGAGCCCGACCCACACTTCGAGCGGGTCGCCTGTGTCGATTGTCACGATATTACGGTGGCCAGACAATCCATGGCCAGCCATGCGCGACGCTGCGCCGACTGCCATAACGATCAGTATATGCAACTGGCCTATCAGTGGGCCCAAACGCTGCAAGAGCGACACTCGGCCGTAGAGCGGCTTGCCCAGCAGACAAGTGACACACGCAGAGAAGAGATCGCGGCAGATCTGTCCGAGGCTGCCGATAGCGGTCTTCACCACCTACACCTGACACTACAACTCTACGATCGTCTCCGGGAGTCATTGCCCGCCGATGAAAGCGAGACATCTGAGACGCGGAAGGAGAGTCCCTAGTTGAACTGGACGCTGATGATTGCTACCTTGGGTGTCTTCCTGGGTCTGCTGTTGTTCGTGGGGCTGTGGGAATTCCTCGCGCGACGGGCCCACAACCGGCGCTGGCTCGAAGAAGTCGACGAAGCCCAGCGGATCGGCACCCACAAGCCCCTCACTCAGCATCCGCACATCGACTCGCACCGGTGCATCGGCTGTGGTAGTTGCGTTCGGGTCTGTCCGGAGGAAGTGTTGGCGCTCGTTCACGGGACAGCTCGTCTGATTCACGCCTCCCGGTGCGTGGGGCACGCCTACTGCGAGCAGGTCTGTCCCGTCGGCGCTATCACGGTCGGCCTGGGCGATATCCAGGCGCGTCCCGATGTCCCGATCCTGAGTGAGGAGCTGGAGAGCTCGATCCCCGGTGTCTTTATCGTGGGCGAACTGGGCGGCATGGCCCTGATCCGGCATGGGATCAACCAAGGCGTCCGCGCGATTGACGAAATCGCGCGCCGCCTTCAGGACAACAGGCCTCAGCACGATGCTGCAAAGGTGACGGATGTGTTGATCGTCGGCAGCGGGCCGGCAGGGATTGCCTCCACACTGCGTGCCCGACAGCTCGGGCTCAGCTTCATCACCATCGACCGGAACGGCCTGGGCGGTGCTGTGCGGAAGTACCCGCATAACAAGGTGACGATGACCCAGCCGATCGACGTGCCGCTGCATGGGCGCCTCAGACGGACGAAATATCGCAAGGAACAGCTTCTCCAGATATGGGAAGAGCTCTTCTCTCGGCTCGGCATCAAGGTGCGCCACGGCGAGGAATGGACGGGTGTTCGCCCTCTGCCCGACGGGACGTTGGAATCGACGACGTCCAAAGAGACGATGGTGTCCCGTTTCGTGATTCTCGCCCTGGGGCGACGCAGCACACCCCGGCATCTCGACGTCCCCGGAGAGAAACTGCCCCACGTGTTCTACCATCTCGACGATCCCGCGGCCTACACGAATGAGCCACTGCTCGTCGTCGGCGGTGGCGACAGCGCGGTCGAAGCAGCCATCGCCCTGGCCCGCAGGCCGGGCAATCGCGTCACCCTATCATATCGGCGTGCTGAGTTCTTCCGGGTCCGGCGTAAGAACATGGAGGTTCTAGAGCAGGTGCGTCGCAAGGGACGAGTGGACGTCATCTTCAATTCGGATGTCCTACGCATCGAACACGACCACGTTGTCTTGGCAATTCGCCAGGAGCAGGGACAGACTGAGAAGCAGGTGCCCGCCGCGGCCGTCTTCATCCTGATCGGCGGACTCGCACCCTACAAATCGCTCAGCCAACTCGGCATCCGCTTCGGCGCCTCCTCCAATCCCGAAGGACTCTCCGAGCCTCTTGCCTAACTTCAGCTCCCGCTCGGCCGCCTGCTGGACGCATATCACCGCACTGGGGTCCTTCCCCGGAATCGAAATGACGCGGTGGCGGAATCGCGGGTTTCGAGTACTGAGAAAAGCGTTTTTTTCATTTAACATCCATGCGCGCCATGCTCGATTCTCGGCCCCCGCCGACGAGCCCCAAGACCGCCCCCAAATCCTGCCAAATGGCCCAAACACAGCCGGTCCTGCCTGAGCTGTATACCCCTGCTGAAAAAGAAGATACGGGCTTTCTGCTGGCTCGTGGGGCCGGCGTCCCCCGCCATCGACTGTTGCCGAGGCCAACGACTCGGCCTGCACATAATGCGCCTTCTTGGCCGGGACAGATGTAAAGTCATGTTAGACGCAGCCACGTCTTCTCGACCTTCTGCGCAGCGGGAAGACCACGTGTACCTGCACGGTGACCTCGGGATAACAGACCGCCTTACGATGAGGCTGCTGCTTGATGTACCATGAGCATCGGTTGCTCAGGAGAAGTATTGCACACATGGTCAATACACCATATACTTCAGCAAAAACGGGGTTCGTCCCAAAAGCCGTGGTGAAGACCGACCGATTAGGGGGAGGGAGGGTGAAATGATGGGAAATGGCGGCGGTGAAGACCGTGTGGCCAGCCGCGTGTGTTTTTTGGCGAAAAATGAAGTGGGGGTATCGGGCATGGCAGGGGTAAAAGGCCGATCAGGACGTAAGCCGACGCCCACGGCACAACTGAGACTTCGGGGCAGCTACCGACGCGACCGCCATGGTCAGCGCGACTCCGAGCCCACTCCCCCGCCCAAGCTGCCGGACCGGCCGAGATGGCTCACCGGGGAGGCCAGACGCGAATGGGAAAGGCTCGGGCCGCTCTTGACCGAGCAAGGTCTGCTGACGGAGTGGGATCGGTCGCTGTTCATCATGTACTGCCAGGAGTGGAAGATCTACGTCACCGCCTGCCGGAAACTGAGAACCCTGGACGACTGTACAGTCCTCACCTCCAAAGGAAACGTGATCCAACACCCGCTCGTTGGTCTCAAGAATCGAACCTACCAGAACCTCCTGCGGATGGCTGCGGAGTTCGGCCTGAGCCCCTCGGCCCGGACCCGCCTCCACGTCCAGCCCGCCGAAGAAACCGACCCGCTGACAGAGCTGATCAACCGAAGCAAACGCCGGTTCTTCGCGCCCCACGACAGCAACCATTGAAACAAGCGACGGCAGAGCACATCGCGTCTGCCATGAATCTCAGACCTCGCTAGCTTTTTCGTCAATCAAACAGATTGCTCGAACTATCCCATCGCACTCCGTTGGGGCCGCGATAGCGGCTTCCAGGAGCGGCTTCAAATCCTCGTGACTGCCGTGCCTCCGAATTGCTGTCAGCGCCGCATTCTGGACAATCCAATATTCGTGCCCTAACATCCTATAGATCATCGAGAACTGGGCCCGCGAAGCCACTTTCCCGTATGCGGTGCCAGCCAATCGCTTTACGAAATAGAGGTTCTGAAAGTCGGCCACTGGTATTCTAGGAGTCTGTCGGAGTAACTCTGTTGGTCGTTGAGAATTCTTGTTGTTCGGTCTCTTGGCCGAGGGACTCTCTGGTTCGATTCTCAGAACGACGTTCGTATTGCGACGGGAGAGTTGATTGGAACGGCTGTTCGGCAAGGAAAGAACGAGGCCGAAGAGCCGGTTCAGGCCCTTTGCACCTGGTAGCCACTGCGGAACAGCTTCAACAGGTTATGCGTCAGGCAGATCAGGTCCCACTCACCAGTGACGTTGACCAGGCCCCGCAGTGAAAAGCGTCGAAAGCCCCGGGGCTCTTTGATCTGCCCGAACACCGGTTCGACCATCTGCTTGCGTTTGGCGTACGTGGCCCGGCCCCTTATCGTTCGAAGCTTTCGGGCCATCCTCTCTTGGGGCGTGGCGTTCTTCATTCTCGTTCTTGCCTCGCCAGAACCGTTAATCGTAATTCCGCTGAAACCGACCTCGATACCTCTATATCGGCTTCTGCTGTCGGACGCTTGAGGTAATCATGACAGGTGGTATCTCCTCAAACACTTGGAGTTCAGCCTCTTCTCCCGCGAAGGTAATCTGCTGAGTGGACCGATGGCCCCTATCCGCCCTCCACTCATCGGACATGGAAAGAAGCCCGATCCCAGAAGAAATCGCTGGAGGAAAAGCCAAGTTAGCAGAGTGAGAAGAAAGCGCAAACCCTAAACTCAGCTGATGCATGCCCTGACTTCCGATGTCTAGCGGGTGCCACCTCAGTAGCGAGCCCAGCGGGTCCTTCCTGAGAGGGCCCCGGTCACGGTTGGGCGGAGTGCGAAGCGCGCCTGCTTGTGGAATTTTTTTTGCCGCTTTACATACCCGCGCATTTGGCCTCAGATTTCCCCGATATCCGGCCGGTGGCGGAAATCGCGAAATACTGCAGCGAGACAGCCTCTAGACGCACAAGATGGCAATAGAGCGTACCCTTCGATATGCGTCCCGACTACCAGCAACCAGGACCTTTTTGTAAATCCGTGTAAAGTGCTACGCTCGAAATGCGCCCCATTTGACGTCCCCCGGGGGAAGGTTTACACTGAGATGTGTCGGGGAATCGCGACCCCGGCAATGTCAACCGTCTTGGACGGCGGTGGCAGGTTCTCACCTACTTTCCTGCCACCACCGTCCAGGGGCAAAAGTAGGTGAGGGAATGCGGCACGATCGTCCACGTGAGGATCTTACCAATTCATGGCCCGGAGAGATTGGGCAGCGGGTGTTGTGGATTGCCTGCGCACTTCGTCAGAAGGGCGCTTCTGTGTCCCATGCGTTCATCCTCGGCAGATTGATCGATGAAATTGACAAGGTCGCAGGGCGTCTCTACTCCTTGAAAGATCCGGATCCGCTTGAATCACAATTGGTCCGCTACCTTGAGCTGCTACAGAAGGAGCTGTATCACCTCAAGAATGAAAACACCTTGCTTCGTCGAGATACAGACCGCCGCCAAGCGGCGGATAGGCTTGAGGAATTCGGTGCACACTTGTATGAGTACCGGTTCGATTCCGAGAATCCGCCAGACAGTCTGGAGCGTGTAGCCGATGAGTTGCGTGTTTTCCAGGACTTGGTTCGAGTACACGGACTCACTCCCCCTCTCGTCACGCTTCATGGCGCTTGGATCGCGGAGGGGATCTGCCTCCTCTTGAGCCACAAACATTCACGCTCGTCAGATGAGATGTCTAGGCGTATCCGAGACCGCCTGTCCACAGTTATGACCGCATTGGAGGGCATCGCCTCCTATGAACGAGAGGATTGTCTGGATCTTCTCGCCGGGACAATAGAGTTCCTCAGCCAGTTCAATCCGCCAGAGCGACACATTTACGCAACTCAGTCACCGCACGCACCCGAGCCGCAGAGCGGGCAGAGCGAAGAGATCACGAATGAAGACGGTGCGTCTGAAACTCAAGACGACAGCGCCACCGCAAGGCGTGATGAACCCCAAGGAATCCTTGGCCCGAGTGGTTTCATCTTCGAGGCCTCGGCCCTGGCGCGATATCAAGGGGTGGACCTGGAACTGCCAGCAGGGGCCTGCGTTGAGGTTCTGAACGCATTGGTTGACAAGCTTGGAGGTCATGTTGGCTACGCGAATCTGAACGAAATAGCAGGCAACCCTGATACACCCCCAACCGAGGCATCAGACGCGTTGCGTGGACACATCCGCGCCATTCGAAGAGCCCTTGAAAATCACAGAATCCCCTGCCAAGTGAACAACTACCGCAGTCATGGATATGGACTTGTTTCCACAACAGCACGATCAGAATCAGCTTGAGCGCGATCATGTCGGGGCCATCGAGGTGATCCGCCATGCCTCCTGCGGTGGTGGACATGCCTATTACGACAGAAATGGCACGATTCATCGATGACCGGACTGGGCGACCAGACTTACCACCAGGAGATTCTGAGTCGAGCGGTCTCTTGTGTCACCTTAGGAATGACATCGAGAAATCCTCAGGCAGGTGCTACACAGCTACCATCCAGGAAAGGAAGCCCCACAAGCAAAATGCACAAAGCGGGTCACAGCCTCGACCAAGTACTCTTCCATGATCACTTCACCATAGCCGACCATCGTCGAAAGTGGATACAATCCCGAGAGCAGACCAGTCCGATCTGTCGCAAAAGATCCTCTCACCGATCGCCACTCAGCCGCATGGTGATGGAACACTCATAAAAAAAATTCACCCGCCCCCGAAACCGGCCCGGCCTTGAACCGCCAAGAAGCCATTGCGGAGTAGGACCCGCGGCACAAATGGCAGCTTACCATAGAGCTATGAGGGACGCGGATCTACGGAAGCCCCGGCTAGCCCACCTCGCAGGGCTTCTGCACTGCAGGGCAAGGTCCCGTGTGCCATGCTGTTCCATTTCAGGGAAAGAACACCTAACTGTCAGTCAACTCTCTTGGGTGAGATCCAGGCAGTTTTGCACTCCACTCTGCAACAGAACCACCACAAACACCACACACTCAATCACGATGAAATCACGGAGATAATTTGCCGTGGCTGCTTTAACAGTGGGCATGGTCACCACAAGAAGAACTACACAACTCATCGATGCCCGTATTGAACGGGTCAAACTCATCCTCAAGAGACTCCGCGTCGAGCGACGTCTTGCGTCACTTCGAGAACGACACCGGAATATGCTCAGAGAGGAGCAATATGGCCACCACTCAGGAAAGGAGATCAACAGATGAGGCGCGTAGAAAAGGCCGCCTGTGGGAAGGCGGCCCAGAACACTGACCTGAGAGTAAACTACCGGCGTCTCCGAGCAGGATCAAGCCTCTTCCACCCAAAGTCACGCTGTATCTACTGGCGCCCCGCCGATCGCATGGCGACGAGTCATCCCGAAATGGAGGTGACGCGATGAACGGACAACTACTGCTATTCTACGCATCACCCAGAAGCGAGGACGCGCCACGCACTCGGCAGGGTGACCCGTCGACCAGCCGTCAGGCCGCCCGCAAGCTCGCTAGGTGCGAGGGATGGAAGACACAGAAACAGATCGTCCTGGAGACGATGCGCCGCTGTAATGGCGGGACTCATGCCGAGATCGCAGCTTTGACAACCCTCGACTGGGTTACCGTGACAAAACGACTACCAGAGCTTGAAAGAGACAGCCTCGTCCGTAGAGGGACGCCCCGGATCTGCCACATCAAGGGGTCAAGCTGCACCACATGGTGGTTGACAGGTGATGAGGCGCGCGATGAATGACAGACGGCCCAAACCTATGCACACCCAGCCGGACCGGTTTCTCAAGGTACCTTACATCATCCTGGTCCGGCCAGACATCACCGCCAACGAGAAACTGCTCCTGGCGCATATCTGGAGCTATGGGACGAAAGGTTGCTGGGAATCGAATGAGACCATCGGCCGGATGTTCGGCGTCACACCCCGGCAAGTGACCACGTGGATAGGACACCTCAAGAAGGCTGATAGTCTTCTCTGGTTGCACGGACGGAGCTACCATAGAATCCTCTGGGCGCGCGAGCATCCCGACGTATTCCGCGCCCTGGCCCTGCCCTGCCGTGGGCGAATGATTCCCAAGAAGTCTCTCCATTCCGGACAGAAGTCGACGGCTCAACCACGAAGGACACTTCCATGTAACCAGGAAGATGACTTCCAAGTCACCAGGAAGGATTCGTGTATTCAACCAGGAAGCGGACTTCCACAGACTTATAACATGAATAGTAGAGAAACTGCACGTCTGTCCGAGGCAGCAACAGGACGCGAACGTGCCCCTGCCCTGCTTGCCTGCCAAGGTGAATACCTCCGACAGAATCTGGCAACCAGGGTCAACCGGCTCTTCAAATCTGTATCAAACCGTTGATCTCACCTAGGAGACACATGATGACTGAGCAAAAGCAACTCGAACTGATCGAGGAAAACCGCCGGCTGAGATTCCGCCTCGAGGAGGATCTCCAACTGCAGTTTGACCAGAATGAAGAAGCCTATCTGGCGGCATGCCGAAAACGGGACACTCTGGAGACTCTGGAAGGCTGCCTTCAAGAAAAGGAGAAGCTTGGCAGACATATCGATCGACAGCTGGCGCACATTCGGAAGGAGTTGACGGTGCTGTCAGGATGTACGCACGACCTGGCTGAACGGATTCGACGGGAAATGGGACGAATTGACGTTTCCATCAAGAGAACCCTCGCCGCCTTTCAAGTCGAAGACGAGGGAGCGAGACCGTCAAATCCCACCCACCAGACTCCTCGCGCGACGAATAGATCATGATTAGTGCACACAGGACTGTCCAAGAAGATCAGATGTTACAGGGGAAAGCCAAGCCCCCCCACGGCTCGGATACTCAACGCCCACGTACAGCAGATCCACTACTTGTGGATTCCAAAACAGCTGCATTGTTGATCGGCGTCGGAATCTCCACTTTTTACGCCATGGACCGGAGCGGAGAATTGGGGCCTCCAGGTGTGCGGTTACGACGGCGGCGTCTATGGCCTCGGGAAGAACTCGTGGCATGGGTCCGGGCCGGATGTCCTCCGCGACCCCGGTGGTTGGCCTCGCCCCTACGTCCAAAAAAGACTTGACTTACGCGCGGCGAAAAAGTAGACTTCGGCCATGGCAAAGAAGCGAAAAAGAAGAATGGGAAGACCACCCAAAGCCCCAGAGGACAAACAGAGCTATCGTGTCACCGTACGTTTGACGCCCGCAGAATACAAGAAACTCGTGGGCAAGGCTGAGAAGGCAGGGTTGTCGCTCTCGGCCTATATCGCGAAGCATTTGTAGAGGTGGGTCATGCGCGTATTCAAAAAGCAAAATACTGCGAGGAAGTTTACCATTGAGTTGAGAGATCACCAAGGGATTGCGCGGCGATTCTCAGGTCTGACCGACCGGCGTCAGACGGAACAGATGGCTCGACGCATCGAAGCCTTAGTGGCCTGTCGCTCCGTCAGGGAAAGGCCAGATGTCGAACTCTCCCGCTGGCTGGAAACGGCACCACCAGTTCTCAAGACCCGACTGGCTGATATTGGGATCATTGATAGCTCTCAAGTCACTTCGAGCAAGCCGCTGGTTGCCCTTGTCGAGGATTTCGCAAAACATCTAGAGGCCAAAGAACGAACGGCGAAATATGTCAATGAGAACAGGATGATGCTCCAGCGGATCTTCAAAGCATGCCGCTTCACTGTCTGGTCTGACATTCAGCCGGGCAAAATCGAAGCCTATCTGAAGCAGCTTCGAAACGAAGGTTTAAGTACCCGGCGGTCCAACGGCTATCTTACGACAATCAAGAGTTTCTGCCGTTGGATGGAAGATACAGGGCAGGCCAGCGAAACCCCTGTGCGTGGATTGCGGAAACTCAATGAAAGAACCGATTCCCGACGGAAGCGTCGGGCGGCTACCCCGGAGGAACTGCGTAGGATCATCGCGGCAACGACCGAGGCGCCAGAGTCGTTCGGCATGAGTGGACCGGAACGTGCCCTGCTTTACCGGTTCTGTGCCGAGACGGGCCTGAGGAAGAACGAGGTGCGTAATTTGACGGCAGGAGACTTTGATTTGCAGGCCTTGACCGTCACCGTGCCCGCAGGATACTCCAAGCACCGGGAAATGGATGTCGTCCCTCTCCGTGAGGACCTCGCTGAGGCCCTGAGAAGGCATCTGAGTGGCAAACTCCCCCAAGGTAAGGCCTTCGGTGGCAGATATCGCAAAATGACGGACAAGACCGCTGTCATGTTCCGCCAGGATTTGGAGGCGGCGGATGTGCCTTACCAGGATGAGCGTGGCCACATTCTTGATTTCCACGCTCTTCGGCATACATTCATCACTGGTCTCAGCCATGCCCCAAGCCGCGTGGCACAGAGTCTAGCCCGACACAAATCAAGCGCCATGACCGATCGCTACACTCACGTTCGACTCAACGATGAACGCTCCGCGTTGGAGTTGTTACCTGACTTGACAAAGCAACCGCGCAGTGAGCGAACCAAGGCCACAGGTACCGACGACGTCGTGGTCACTGACCAATTGCTTAATACGACAAGAGAGGTCCGCAAGGCAAGAAGTGGGGCGCGTTTTGGGGCGCCAACCGGTACAAACCTACAGAACTCCGCGCATCTCGGCGCAAAGCAAAACCGCGTTCCCGATATCGAGAACGCGGCTATTGAACGCGCCCGGCAGGACTCGAACCTGCAACCTTCGGATTCGAAGTCCGCGACTCTATCCAATTGAGCTACGGGCGCAGCAACCGAAGTGGTGGCACTATATCGCCTGATCCCGGTGGGCGTCAAGCCTTTTCGCGGTCGATGCCCCTGCGGCAAACGAAGGCTTTAACCGAAACGCTCGGCATGGTAGGATCGCCGAAAGATGTAGCAGCACCGATCGGTAGAATGCGATGCAGAAAGTGAGGCGAGTCAATGGCGAAGATGAACAGTGCTCTTTCAGGCATAGGCATGCTGGCTCTGGTGGCTTCGTTGTCGGCGTGCCAAGCGGCCACAGCGTCTGAACCGAATGAGGTCCAGGCCGACGAAATCGTCTACAAGACGACGCCGCAAGGCGATCTGCGTCTGCACCTGTTTCAATGCGGCGCGGGCGCCAACCGCCCTGCCATTGTGTTCTTCTTCGGGGGCGGCTGGGTCGGCGGCAACCCGCAACAGTTCTTCCCCCACTGTCGGCATCTGGCCGCACTGGGCATGGTTGCCATCTCAGCCGAATACCGCGTCCGGAATCGACACAGCACAACCCCATTCGAGTGCGTCGCTGATGGCAAGAGTGCGGTTCGTTACCTGCGCGCACACGCGGCGGAACTCGGCGTCGATCCGCGTCGGATTGTCGCGGGCGGAGGCTCGGCCGGCGGCCACGTCGCGGCCTGCACGGCCACCATCGCCGCCTATGACGAAGACGGTGAAGATACGGCGATCTCGTCGAAGCCCAACGCGCTGGTCTTGTTCAATCCGGTCGTGGACACCACCAGGCTTGGCTACGGCGCGAATCGTTTCAAAGGCGACCCGCGTCAGCTTTCGCCCGTCCACCATATCACGAGCGGCTTGCCACCAACGATGATCTTCCACGGCACGGCCGATACCACCGTGCCCTTCGAGAACGTCGCGCGTTTCTCCCAGAAGATGCACGCCACGGGCAACGAGTGCAGGCTCATCGCCTTCAAGGGCAAGAAGCATGGCTTCTTCAATGATGGCCGCGACGAGGACAATCGCTCGTACAACGAAACCGTAGCGCACATGGACGAGTTCCTCGGCCGGCACGGTTTTCTCAAATAGCAGCGAAAGCTGGAGGGGCACCATGAAAGCGCACCTGAGCTATCTCCTGACGATGACTGTCTCTTTCAGTTCTCTACCGGCGGCGCTCGGCCTCGCTGCAAGCGACGAACGCAACGTGCCCAAACTGGAGACCTTGTTGAGCAACATCCCCACTGCGTTGCGTCAGTACGACGTCATTGTCGAGCCGGACAAGGACGAGCCCGAATGGTGGGCCGGGGCGCCTTCGGTGGTGCGCGACCTGAACGGGACATTCTGGCTGGCCTGTCGGATGCGTACGGCCGACGCACCACGCGGGCTGCGCGGTTACGAGATCCGCATCCTGCGCAGTGACGACGGCATTCACTTTGAAAAGGTCCACAGCATTCGCAGAGAGGCGGTGCCGATCCCGGGCTTCGAACGCCCTGCCCTGCTGATCGACCCGCAGACCGGCCGATTCAAGCTCTACGCCTGCGGGCCCTGGCGAAGCGGACCCTGGTCCATCATCAAGTTCGCTGATGTCGACGAACCTACCGAATTCGATCCGAGCACCGCGAAGGTCGTCATCGCACCGCAACCCAAGTCGTACGATCGCGACATCGTGCCGGTCGAATACAAGGACCCCTTCATCCTCCACGCCGAAGGCGCCTATCACTGCTACGTGATCGGTGTGATGCGCCGCACCGAACGTATCTATCATTTTCGCAGCACTGACGGCGAGCGTTGGGAACCGGTGGGCAGCCCGTACCAATCGGTCATGGACCTGACCGGCTGGCACGATTTCTACGTCCGTCCCGCGAGCGTGGTGCCGGTGGGCGTGGGCTTCCTGTTCTTCTATGAAGGCTCGAATTGCGGCTGGTACGATCCGGTCTACAACATCGCCACCGGTGTCGGCTTCACTCTCGATCTGCATCGTGTCACGGACTTAACACCGGAGGCACCGCTGGCCGTCAGTACGACACCGAGCGCGCATTTCCACACCTGGCGCTATTCGCACTGGCTGTGGGTCGACGACGAACTGTGGGTCTATGCGGAAGCGGCCCGGCCGAACGATTCGAATGAGATTCGCCTCTTCCGTCTTCCGCGTCGTCCAGCAAACTGACGCCGTGCGGAAACGTTGTCGTGATCGTCCAAGCGGAGAGCGAGTATGAGTGAACAGGCCCAAACGAACACAAAGCACAGATTCAGTTTCTGGTATGTCATAGCAATCACAGTCCTGGGCCTGATCGCCGCCTTCGGCATCTACCGTCTGACCGTCCGAGCAAAACTCCAGCAGCGCATCGAGGCGCTGCGTGCCGCCGGTTATCCGGTGACGCCGGCCGAACTCGACGCCTGGTACGAAATGCCGCCGTACGGCGAAAACGCCGCCGAGTATGTCACGACCGCCATCAGCTACTTGAAGATCCCCAGCGCTCTGGATGCTGAGAATCTACCGCTGTTCCATAGAGGAGAATTGCCGCCGCGCACGCAGCCGTTGGACGAGGAGATGAAGGCCTTGATCGGGCAGGTGCTCGATGATAATCAGAAGGTTTTCGAACTGCTCAGACAAGCTACTACGCTGAGATCGAGCCGCTACCCGACCGATTTGTCTCAGGGCCACGCGGCCCTGCTGCCCCACCTCGGCGATCTCCGCAAACTCGTCTACCTGCTTTGCCTCAAAGCCTTCGTGGAGATCGAACGTGGGCAATCCAAGGCAGCAGTCGATGCCTTGGCCGACGCGTTTCATGTCGCCGATTCGATGGCGCAGGAACCCTTGAGCATCTCGCAACTGGTGCGCCAGGCTTGCCAGACTGTGGCCGTCTCAGCAACCGAGCGGGTAACCAACAGGATATCACTCGAAGAACAGTGTCTGGCCCGCTTGGATGAGATTCTCTCGACGGCCTACGATCCGAACGCCAGCATCTGTGGCTTCGTGGGCGAGCGCTGCGCGACAATCCAGGTCTTTGAGTTACCCGACAATTTAGGCCTGGCCCCTGTCTTTGCGGCCAATGAACCATCGCTCCTCCAACTTCGCCTTGCCCAGGCTCTGGGACAGACCGATCGATTCCTGGTTAGATACATCGACTTGACAGAGCGTCAGATCGCCGCCTTGAGCCTGCCGCCTCACGAACGGATGTCTGTAGCTCGCGAGATCGAGTCCCAGGCTAGCCAGTTGCGTAAAGAGTACAAGTCGCCTGGCTTTTTCATGGCCTCACTCGGCCCTTTCATCGAGAACGATCTGGTTAATCTGGCACGGCTGCATGTGGCTCACGTAGGCGTGGCGGTCGAGCGTTACCGCGTCGCGCACGGCGCGCTGCCCGACCACTTGAACGAGCTGGTTCCCGCTTTTTTGGAGACCGCCCCGACGGACCCGTACGATGGCCAGCCCCTGCGCTACCGCCGGCTCTCGCCCGGCTTCGTGGTCTACAGTATCGGCAAAGATCTGTCCGACGATGGGGGCAGCGAGCGGCCGCGGCGCAAACGCGGCGCGCAGCCCACTCCACACTACGACATCCCGTTCACTGTTGCGCGGTAGCCCCTGTTGCGACCTTACAATTCCGTCGGGTGGCGCCTGCCGATTTACATTTTTGTCGCTCCAAGGGCCCTCTGAAACCTCCGCGCAATTCGCGCATCCCCAGTCACAAAAAGGGGTTACCCTAAATCCTCGCCCGAAACTGCCTGATGGCACCGAAATTGCGAAGACAAGTGCGGATTGATCATTCGAAGGGCAAACGCTATAAGGGCGTCTCCGCAACCGCCTGCGGAACGTCGCCGGCGATCGACTCGCCGCCGGTGAACCCTTCGATTCACGGAGGAGTACATCAGGAACGCGACACGGACGAACTCGGCGCGCCCGTGGGCCGGCCGGCCCGTGGCGGCCAAAGACGGCGCGCCAACTCGAGGTCTTTGCATGGACAGTGAGCGATTACTTTGTGATATCAACGAGTTGAACCATCTCTTCCACGAGAGCGCCAGTATCGAGACGCTGCTCGACAAGGCGGTGGAATTGGTCGCCGACCGCACGCAATCGGCCGTGTGCTCGATCTATCTCTATAAGTCGGAAGATCACGTGCTCACCTTGCGGGCCACGCGTGGCTTGAATCCGGAATCGGTCGGGCAAGTCCGCCTGCGCCTGGGTCAGGGGCTGACCGGTTTGGCGCTGCAGGAGATGCAGACCATTTGTGAGGAGGACGCCAGCCGGAATCCCAACTACAAGTTCTTTCCCGGAATCTTCGAGGAGCGTTACAACGCGTTTCTGGCGCTGCCGATCGCGCGTGGTATCTCCAAGATGGGGGTGCTCGTTCTCCAGCGCGACAGCGCCACGGCCTTTGTGGCCGCCGACATCACGGCCCTGGAAACCGTGGCCTCGCAACTCGCGAACATTCTGGAGAATGCCCAGTTCCTGCTCGGCATGCACGAGCCGTACCAGCAGGCCACGCCGACCCCGCCGACCGAACTGAAATTCGTCAAAGGGAAGATCGCGTCCGAAGGGTATGCCTATGCCCCGGCGATGGTCATCGACAAACATCGCAGCCTCTCTTCCCTGCTGCAGCGCGATTTCGACGCCGCGTGCTCGCTGGCCGATTTCCACAAGGCCGTGGCCAGCACCGCCGCCCAGCTCGAAGCGCTGCAGGAGCGTGTCGAACACAAGCTCTCCGATGCGGCTTCGCTGATCTTCGCCGCCCATCTGATGATTCTGAAAGACAAGTCCTTTATCGACAAGATCGTCAGCCGCATCGAAAGCAATGTCAATCCGCCGGCGGCAATCGTGGAGGTGGCCGGCGAATACATTCAGGGCTTTCTCGCCAGCGACAGCCCGTACATGCGCGAGAAGGTCAACGACATTGAAGACCTGGCCATTCGCCTGGTGAACAACCTCATCAGCAACAGCGAAGAGGTCGAAATCTACCGCAACCACGTCGTTGTGACGCGGGTCCTGTATCCCTCCGACCTGCTCAAGCTCTCCTCGGAAGACGCCAGCGCCGTCGTACTGGTTGGTGGCGGCGTAACCAGCCACATCTCGATCCTGGCGCGGTCGCTCGGTATGCCCATGATCATCAGCGACACGTTCGAGCTGCTCGATCTGGTCGATGGCACCCCTATCTTGCTCGACGCCGAGATCGGCAATATCTTCATCGATCCGGATAACGAGATCCTGGAGAAGTTCCATTCGCAGCAGGCCACGCGGCTGACCCTGGACGAGCAGCAGAAACTCATGCAGCCCGAAACCGCCACCGCGGACGGTGCCGCCGTGCGACTGCTGGCCAATATCAACCTGCTGACCGATTTGAAACTCGCGTGCGCCTTGAACTGCGACGGCGTGGGCCTGTACCGCACGGAGTTCCCGTTCATCGTCCGCACGATGTTCCCCTCCGAGGCCGAGCAGTACGTCATCTACAGCAAGCTGGTCGATTCCATGCAGGGCAAGCCCGTCACGCTGCGCACCCTCGACGCCGGCGGCGACAAGATCCTGTCCTACTACCACGACATCCAGGAACAGAACCCCGCCATGGGGATGCGTTCGATCCGTTTCTCGCTCCAGAACCGGGTCATCTTTGCCGAACAGATCCGGGCCATCCTCCGCGCCGGCGTGGATGCCGATCTGCGCATCATGTTCCCCATGATCTCCTCGGTCGACGAATTCTGCCAGGCCAAGGAGGTCGTCCAGGCGTCTATCGATGCTCTGGCCCGAGGCGGGATCGAGCACAACAGCCAGCCCAAGCTGGGCATGATGGTCGAGCTGCCGTCGGTGGTGCCCCTGATCGACGATTTCGCGCGGGAAGCCGATTTCTTCTCGATCGGGACCAATGATTTCATCCAGTTCATGCTGGGTGTGGACCGCACCAACGAGAGCGTAGCTGATCTCTACCTGCCGCACCACCCGGCGATCCTCCGCGCCCTGCACACGGTCGTACGCTCGGCCATGCAACATGGTCGTGAAGTCTCCGTCTGCGGCGACATGGCCCACGAGCAGAAATACGTCCCCTTCCTTCTGGGCATCGGCATTCGTGCTTTGAGCGTGGATCCGGCCTACCTGCTGCGCACGCAGCAGACGGTGGCGGCCACGTCCATCAGCGACGCAGAAGCTCTGGCTCAGTCCATGCTGGCCCAGAGCCGGGTTCGCGACATCGCGGCCTTGCTGGAAGCACAAACCGTCGAGGTCGAGTCGGTGCAGAATCACTTCGTCCGCACGGGCGTCAAAGGCCAGTCGTAAACGGAGCGATAGCCGCCGCCCATGTTGCGTCCCAGCCAGAGGCGATAGTCGAGGCTCTCCGTGGGCGTGATGTACCTGTGCTGGGCGGGTTGATGGGCGGTGACGACCGTGATGGATTTAGTGCCCTCGTCGTTCGTCGTGGCAAACACGAGTTCATCGCGAAAGTCGCCGTAGAGATCAGCCACCATGAGCAGTCCCCCCCGCTCGGGTAGCAGCGGTCCCGCTCCGGTGGCGGCAACCACGTGCCGGCCGTCGAAATCGCCAATCGAGCGCCGTGCTCCGTCCCAGAGCTCGCGCGTGGTATCACCGTCCCATTCCAGCGGGGTATAGCCGTGGGGGAAAGGCTCCAAGAGCACCCGGCCGTCGGCGCTGAACAGGATGAGATTGTGATCGTTATGTCCGGCCCGGTTCGAGATACACTCGATACCCGGAGAGCCGGCCCAGATGTCGGCCGTCCAGCCGCGATGCCCGTGCGTCCAGCGCGGATCGTCTTCGCGGTTGACCTTCCAGATGACCTCACCGGAGTTGGCATCGACCATGTACACGCCGGCATGGACACTCGACTCGACGATATAGAACACCTCCAGGCCCGGCCGCTCGGGCAGGTAGTCGTGGATCGAGACGATATCCGGATGCTGGCGATAGATGGACCAGCGCAGCGTCCCGTCGTGGTTCAGACAGGTGGTGCCGTCGAAGACCTCCTGCTTGCCGTCGCCGTCGACGTCTGCCACCTCGATCTTGTGGCCCCCGCTGCCGTTGGTCTCGGCGAAACTGTCGAAGCGCCACAGCGGTTTCAGGGTCGCATCGTAGGCCGCGAACACTTCGTTCTCGTAGAGCCCGGTCTGTGTCACGACCGCCGGATGCGTCCCGTCCAGGTAAGCGATCGATAGATGAATGCGCGTCGACGACTTGGCGAAGTCCGACACCATATCGGGCCACTTGGCCTGGTGCAGAACCTGCCCCGTCATGCCGTCCAGAATCGCGACGTACACCGCATCGCCCACCTGGAGCCTGGTGACGATCTCGGCGCGGCCGTCGCCATCCATATCCCAGACGTTGAAGGGCACGTTGTTCGCGCTGCCGAAACAGCGGTCGTGATAGCAGATGTCCTTGCGCCACAGCGAGCGACCGTAGGACGTGAACGCTTCGAGCTGAACTGGCATTCCTGGGTCTTGTGACATCTCTCGGTTGCCATTGTCGAGGCGGATGACGCAATCCAGGGTGCCGTCACCGTTGAGGTCCCCGAAGATGGGCACGAGCGATCCTTGCCGGCACAGCGGTACGAACGACACCACCTGGGCATCGGCCTGAGCGACTGCCGTGATCCCGACCCATTCCGAGCGCCGGCCCTCCCGACTCTGGGCATCGACCGGCCGGACATAGTAGTGGTAACGCCTGCCCTCGCTCAGATCGGAATCCACGAACGTCGTCGAGGCCACCACCGGTTCGTCGGTGACGCGAAACCCCGCGTGATTCCGGGCGTCGGAGCGATAGACGTGAAACATCGTCGCCGCAGTATCGGTCGCCAACAGGGCCCAGCTCAACATCATTTTGCCTTGCCCCAGGGAGACGCCGCAGAGCTTGCGCGGCTGGAGGTGCCAGTCGGCCCCTGCCGGCTCCCGCACCGGACGAAAGCCCAAATCCGGATAGCGAATGCCCGCCGAGACACCGAGTCGGCAACCGCACTGCAAGTAGCTGACCGTCCGCGCCCACGAACCGCCCATCACGCTGTTTTCGGTCTCCTCCGGGTCGTCGATACGATATTTCCACCGGGCCGTGGCGGGGTCATGACAATTCACCGTCATCTGCCAAACGTTGCCCGCCATGCCGTAAAGGCCGTAGCCATTGGCCGAGCCCCAGCGAGCGGGCTTGAGGTAATCGGGCCACCGATCGAACCGCCGATCGCCCTGCTCGTCGAAGTTGGCCCGCCCGGCTGGATCGTCATCGCCCCAGGGATAGGTCTTATCCGTCAGGCCCCCACGGGTGGCATATTCGAATTCCACCGTCGTCGGAAACCGGTAGATCCGCCCTTGCCTTGCCGTCAGCCAGCGCAGGTAAGCGAGCACGTCCGTGCGATTGACGAAGATCACGGGATAATCCGCTTTGCCTTCCGGGATGCGCCCCTCGGCCCAATGCAAGGGCGCCGGATGCCCCGTCGCCTCGACGAAGGCCTGGTATTCCGCATTCGTCACGGGATGATCCAGCATCTCAAAGTCCTCGACCCGCACGCGCCCGCCACGCTGACGAGCACCGGTCCCCTTGCGGAACGTCGCTCCTTTGAGATGGACGAAACCCTCCAGGTCCGCCCCGGCGGCGCCGGGAGTATCCAGGAGGACGATCACAGGGATGAAGAAGCAGAGAACGCAACGTTTCACAGGTGCACCTCCCATTCAACTTGAATTGCGGCGGCTTTGCGATACCTTATAGCATTGACGACGTGAAAAATAAAGGGGCCGGTCGCGGCCGTAAGGTCGGCTGGCCACAGAACAACATGGAAGGCGCACGACAACCATGAGCGAAACGCTTGCCCTGCTCACCGCCAACGTCCCGGGGACCGGGGGCCAGATCAAACTGCATGACACCGACTTCGTGGTCGAGGAGGTCCCCCTCTACGAGGCCGGCGGGACCGGCAGTCACACCTACGCGTTTATCGAAAAGCGCGGGATCGGGACGCGGGAAGCGATCGACCGCATTGCCCGCGCCGTGGGCGTCCCGGGACGCCACGTCGGCTCGGCCGGTCTCAAGGACGTCCACGCCGTGACGAGGCAGTGGATCTCCATCGAGCACGTTGGGCCCGAGCGTTTCGCCAAGCTGGACCTGCCCAATATCAGCATCCTGGACGTCACGCGCCATACCAACAAGCTCAAGCCAGGCCACCTGGCCGGCAACCGCTTCATCGTCCGGCTCCGGCAGATGACAATGCCCATAGCAGAAGCGGTGCGCACCGCCGAGCAGGTCTTGGCGATTCTCGCGCAAAAGGGACTGCCCAACTACTTCGGGCCGCAGCGGTTCGGCAATCGCGATGATAACCATCTGCTGGGCAAAGCGGTCATTCGGGATGATGCCCAAGCGTTCGTCAATCTCTTCCTCGGCTCGGCCCAGGAAGAGATCGACAGCCCGGCCACCGTTCGGGCCCGCACGCTGTATGACGAAGGCCACTATCAGGAGGCGCTGAGCGCCTGGCCCGGACAGCAACAGGAGCAATGCCGGGCGCTGCGCGCCCTGGTCAAGAGCCAGGGCGACAAGAAGCGCGCCTACTATGCCGTGGACAAACACCTGAAAGGCTTCTTCGTCTCGGCCTATCAGTCTGAAGTGTTCAACCGGGTGCTCGCCGCCCGCATGCCCGCGATCAATGCCCTGCTGCTCGGTGACATGGCCTACAAGCACGTCAACGGCGCCAGCTTCACGGTTGAAGACCCGGTCGTCGAGCAGCCCCGCTGTGAGCGCTTCGAGATCAGCCCCACCGGCCCGCTCTTCGGCCAGCGCACCAAACGACTGACCGGTCCGGCCGGTGACATCGAGAACCCGATCCTCGAGACCGAAGGGCTGGGCGAGGACCAGTTCCGCCAGATGAAACGACTCGGCGCCCGGGGCGGCCGTCGCCCCCTGCGCGTCCAGCCGAAAAACGCTAATGTCGCACCGGGCGAAGACGACTCCGGCCCCTATCTCGAACTGAGGTTCGACCTGCCCCCCGGCTCCTACGCCACCACCCTCATCACCGAGATCACCAAGACCCGCCCTGCTGTAGGCAACGGCTAAGCGGCCAACGCCGACCTTACTGCTCGCCCACGAACAACTCGTGCTGCACGAAAATGGTTAGGTAGTGAAACGTGCCCGTGATCAGTTCGTAGCGGACGAGAATCCACCCGGCTTCCTCGGCCTGTTGGATCAGCAGCGACGGGGACCAGGCATGTGACCGACCCCGGCCCGAACCGAGGGTCGGATGCCTCTCAATGATGCATATGCGGCCCGTCGGTTTGATGACCTCATGGAGATGGCGCAGATAGTCGACGTGCCCGCCTTCGTTGAGGTGATGATAGGTCTTCGAGAGAAACGCCAGATCGCACGAGTTCTCCGGCAGGCCGGTCCCGTCCGTGGGGCAAAGATAAGGCTTGATCTGGGGGATCTCCCGGAAACGCGACTTCATCCTGTCAACGCTGCCCTGGCCAACCTCCGCGGCGTGGATCGTGCCCGCAGCGCCAACCGCACGGGCCATCTGCTCGCTCCACCAGCCATCACCGGCCCCGATGTCGACCGCGACATCGCCCGGCTTCAAGTCCAGCTCGGCCAGCACGTAGGCGCTCTTGGCCCGGTAGGGATAGCGTCCCGCGCCGGAATACGCGTGTTGGCGGGCGTCCTCAACGCGTGTGCTTTGGCCGGTGTCGGCCGCGGCGGGCAGCAGTGCGGTGAGTAAAATCAGCAGCAAGGTTAGGCGTATAGGGTTGCGCATGACAGGGCTCCTTTCCAGCGACACGGTGCGGGTTATCACGATCACGCTCATGATAGAGGGACGGACCCGGCCGCTCAATTATTCCTGCGAAACCGGCGAAAACTGAAGTCAAGAAGATCAGATCCAAGGCTTATCCGGCGATCGCCTCCAACTGCCGCCAGCACAGGTAGAGCGCCCGGGGCACGTGGAAGCAGCCCTTCCACTTGCCGCCTTTGAGATCGAGCAGCCGTTCACCGCGGCGGTTGAGGTAGCCGAACCATTCGCCCCCGTACTGCGGGTCGCGGAAATGAGTCCACGTGTACTCGTGCACCAGGCCGAACCAGCGCGCGCAATCCTCCGAGCCGATCGCGGCAGAGCCCTTCGCCAGCGCTACGAGCGCCTCCAGATGCACCCACCACAGTTTTTGGTCCCATTCCAATTGCTGGGGTGGCTTGCCCTGGGCATCCAGGAAGTAGAAAATCCCGCCGTACTGGTCGTCCCATGCGTAGTCGAGCGTGTGCAGAATCACGTCGACGGTTTTGGCGATCAGATCCGTATCGCCCCGCCGCCGCGCGATATCCATGATGAACCACATCGCTTCGATGCCGTGCCCCGGATTGATCAGGCGACCATCGAAGCAGTCGGGGTGCGAGCCGTCCGGCGTAATGTTCTCGAACAGCAATCGTCGATCCGCGTCAAGGAACTCCGTGGTCACCGCGCGGACGCACGTATCGAGCGTTTCCTCCAGAATCGCCTCAGCAAGCATCCACTCCATTTCCAATGCCAGATTCGCCAGGATCATAGGCAACCCGAGCGACTTGAGCGGCCGCGTGCCCGGCACGACTTTCGAGTATTTACCCTTGGGGTTATCCTTGCGGGCCAGGATGTTCTGATAGGTCTGCCGTGCCGCCTCCTTGGCCCGGGCGTCCCCGCTGGCCAGCGCATACTGACTCAGCGCCATCGCGGCGAAGCAATCGCTGAAGATATTGTACGGCTGGACCAAAGGGGTCCCCGACTGATCCAGCGCGAAGTACCAGTGGCCGTGGGCGTCCCTGCCGTGGCGCAGCAGGAACTTGGCCCCTTTGGCCGCGATGTCGAGCCAGCGCGCCTGCTTCTCATGCCGATTGTACAGCATGGAAAAGGTCCACACCTGCCGGGCCTGGAGCCAGACGAACTTGTCCGTATCGAAGACGCGTCCACGCCGGTCCAGACAGGTGAAGTACCCACCTCGCGCCGCGTCGACCGAGTGCCGTTCCCAAAACGGAATCACCTGCTCGAACAACTCATCCCGATACCGCCCCGCCAACGCCCCAAAATCCACCTGCCCCATAAACCGTCTCCACGTCAAACGATCGGTGCCATATCGCGCGGCACCCACTCCGCTAGCTGTCCCCGTGTGGTGCATCCTTGAACAATTCGAGTTGCCAAGCGGGCACGACGATCTCGTAAGGCTCAGACCGGTGGCCGGCCCTGTCATAGGCAGATAGAAGAACGCGTACACGGTTAGGCTCAGGAACGGAGACGATGATCGGCGGCATTTCCATGGCAAGCGGTTCGCCTGCCGAGTTGTTAGGATCGTCGCCTTGCCGAGAATCTGTGCACGACCGCAGAGCCTCCTCCAAGGCCCATATCCGGTAGTCCTTCCAGGCCTCTTCATCTTTGCGCATGCCCGCGCGGCGCAGCTCGATAGGGAACATCAGAGCCTGATAGAGTGGCGTAGCCACCGTCGCCGCGAAAACGGGATAACGTTCCTCCAGGTGCGTCATTGTGCCATCAGCCCCCCGAAGATGCTCCTCGATGTACCACCCTCGCAAATCCCGGTCTTCGTCAAAGCAGGCAATAACCAGCACCACCTCACCTGAATCCAAATATGCGAGGCCAGCGTTTATCACGAGTGGCTCGCGATCGACGACACCGTTCGACAATCGCGACAGAGCCTGTTTGGCATGCTCCTGTGATTCAGAAGCCTGGCCGGCCGCGGCCTTTTTGAGTTGGGCAATATCGAGCTCGCGCAGCCATGCGTCGTCATCCTCACTGGCTTTTCGGCAACCACCGATGGCTATGCCGACAGTCACCACCATGAAGGCGAGAATAAGGACTTTGAATCGATCCCTGAAGCCGCTAACCATGACGTGGACTCCTCATAAGCGCTAACACGCCCCTCTCATTGCTTCTTTGACGGATCTGAACAATCCAGAACTGCCACCTGGAAACGCCTCATATTGTTTTGCTGAAACCCAGGCTGGAAGGCACTTTCAGTTCGGCACGCCGTTGGCGAAACTCATCCTCGGTCAGCGGCCCATGGACCTTGCCCGTCTTGACCTCGACGATGTGCCAGTGGGTCGTGCTGGTATCGATCTTGAAATACTCGTTAGGATAAGGTGGATGCTGCTTGGCGATGATGAAGTCATCACTCCAGCCATAGGCGAATACCATTTTACCGACGACACCAACGGCACCGGAAGTTCCTTTGTCCTTGCGAACGACTGCGGCCTGCTCCATCGTATCAGTGGCCCAGACAGCATAGTCCCCGACCAAGTCATCCTCATACTCCAGTCCCATGAAGGGACACCCCGCGGTAAACAGTACGATGATCCCGACGAACAAAATGCAACAGAGCCTCACATGCATGTCAGCTTCCTTCTCCCCCGCCGGTGAATTCAATGTGCCTCATTCTCTCCTTCACCTTCGACTGTTTCGTCATTGAGATCGCGGACCAGTATTTGTGTCACGCCTGGGCTTCCACGAGAATGCGGTATGAATGGTAGCGTACTCCCCCTGGTCCGTCAAGCTGCGAGCGGCCCCGCTCCAGGCCAGCAACAAGCCACGTACGCGGCGAAGATTTCGCTTGACGCCGAACACATCTGTTTGTATTGTGATTGACAAATACCGTGAAGTACATCCGAGGCTGGAGAGGAGATGGAAAAGGCCAAATCCGGAGCAGTTCAGGCGCCGAACGCGGCGGCGCCGGTCGGCGTTGGGCGAATGGCCGCCGGGAGAGCCAACGGCCGGGGAGGGGCCGCAGTGCCGCCATCAATTGTGCCAAACAAAGCCAATTTTCGTCGATTTTGGCCCGAAAACGAGGGTTCGTGTGAGAAACAAACCCAATCAAAGCCAATTGGCATCGACAGGCAGGATCGCGGGGCTGCGCTGTCATCATGCGCGCCAAACGAAGCCAATTTTCGCGGTTATTGGGCTGAGAACGGCGGTAGCGTGGGAAAACAAAGCCAATCTGGGCGGACCGGGAGGTTCCGGCGGGTGCTGGCATCGCGAGCGGCGATATCGTACAATCCGTCACGAAAAATGCATCGACATCCATCTCACAACTCGAATCGGAATGCTTCCATGAGACCATCCTCAATGACTGCCCTGCCCTGTGGATTGCTGGTTTTGCTGGTTTGTGCTTGCCCTTCCCTGGCGCGGACGTGGCACGTGACCCAGAAGGAGATTCCGCAGATCGACGAGGGCGAGCAGGTCCGCACGATTGCCGAGGCGGCTTCCCGAATCGAGGCAGGCGACACCATCGTCATTCACGGTGGGGTCTATCGCGAATCCGTACAGATCGACCGGAGCGGCACGGCCGAGAGGCCAATTACCTTGCGGGCAGCCGAGGGTGAAACCGTCGTGCTGACGGGGGCCGACCACCTCACGAAGTGGACGGCGGTGGCGGACGAAGATCATGTGTATGCAACCGACTGGCCGCACCGGTTCATCACGTGGACCGAGCACCACACGCATCCGCACGATGAGTTTCATCGCCTCATCGGGCGCAGTGAGCAGGTCTTCATCAATGCGTATCCGATGCGACAGGTTCTCAACCGCGACCAGTTGGCCCGGGGCACTTTCTTCGTCGATCTCGACGCCAAACGTCTTTACGTCCGCCCGGCCGACAATCGGGATCTGACCAGCAGCAGAACCAGAGTCGAGGCCTCGGCGCGCGATCGCATCCTGAGTGTCAAGGGCGACCACGTAGTGATCAAAGGCCTGCGTTTCCGCTACGCCGCCAACCGGGCCCAGCAAGGCGCTGCCGAGTTCGAAGGCAATCACCTCACGGTCGCAGGCTGTGTTTTCGAGTACACCAACAGCAGCGGCGCTGAGTTCAGGGGCGAGGACATCACTGTCCGCCGCTGCACGTTCCAGCACAACGGTCAGCTCGGCTTCGGCGCCAGCCGGGCCCATCGCCTGCACCTGACCGACTGTATCTGCCGCCACAACAACACCAAGGGTTTCAATCGCGGCTGGGAAGCGGGCGGCAACAAGATTTGCCTGGCGCGCGGCGTGGTCCTGGAGCACAGCACCTTCGTGGAGAATCGCGGCAACGGTATCTGGTTCGATATCGGCAACGAGGATTGCGTCGTCCGCAACTGCCTGATCGCGCACAACGAAGACGCCGGGATCTTCTATGAAATCTCCTATGGCCTGCACGCCCACGACAACGTCATCATCGCCAACGGCCTGGCTGATTCGCCCGGCACCTGGGGCGCCGCCGCCGGCATCAGCCTGTCCAGTTCGCCTGGCTGTCTCATCGAACGCAACCTGCTGCTCGGCAACAAGGAAGGCTTCAACTTCCGCGAGCAGACCCGCTCGACGCCCAAGATCGACAGCGGCTCGGAGACGGTCTGGAACCACGACCAGACGATCCGCAACAACGTTTTCGCCTTCAACCGCGACGCCCAGGTCTGGGGCTGGTTCGATATTGGCGACGAGCGCCACTGGCCCCGGGCGATGCAAGCAGCCCAGCAGGCGACCGACGCCCTGTCGCTGGAGCGTCTGAACCTGACCTTCGCGGACAATCTCTACCAACCCGGCCCCGGACAAGGCCTGTTTCACTGGGGCGTAACCTGGAAAAGACACAAGCGATACGACAATCTGGCCGATATACAGGAGGAGTTGGCTCTGGCCCAGGGAAGCAGAATCGAGACCGTGAGACTCCATGATTACGCAGCGCTCGATTTCCGCGTCCCGGCCGCCAGCCGGGCCTTGCGCCTGGGCTGCTACCCGCGCGGAGCGGTTCCGGGCGTACGATTGGGAACGCTGCCATGAACCAGAAACCGCCAGATCGGGATCGACCGGTGCGAAAATCGCCCTTGCAGCGTCCACGCCGGGGCGCTACAATTTGCGAATCCCATTCTCTGCCGAACACGGACACCAACAGGACGTAACAAGTGCCTATGCGATTACACAGAGGCTACACAACATCCGACCTGCACCTGCTGACGAACCGCAGTTCCGCCGGCCGCCTGATGCATCGCGTGCACCGGGCCGCCGAGGGAGCCGATCTGTTCGTCCTCAACGGGGATATCTTCGACTTCCAGTGGTCGGTCTACCCCGACCTGGGCGAGTCGCTGGCCTGTGCTGAGAGTTGGATCGACCGCCTGGTCGCGCGGCATCCGCACTGCCGGTTCGTCTTCATCATGGGCAACCACGACAGCCTGCCCGCCTACGGCGACCTGCTCGACAGCATGGCCGAGCGTTGCAGCAACCTCGCGTGGGAGCCGTTCCATCTGAAGCTGGGCGGCAAGGTCTTCCTGCACGGCGACGTGGGCAGCAGTTCGCATTCGCCGGAAGCGCTGGCGGCCTATCGACAACGTTGGCACGGCCCGCGCCGCCGGGCCTGGCTCCACACGGCCTATCTGGCCTGCACCCGGCTGGGCATTCCGCGCCTGATCCACGAGTGCACGCCCGTGAAGCGCTACACCGCCGACATGGTCACCTATCTGAAGGCAGAGATGGGCCCGGGCTTTGCGGAGCTGCGCGACGTCTACTTCGGGCACACGCACAAGCCCGTGAGCGATTACGTCTGGCACGGCCTGCGTTTCCACAACACCGGCGCGATGATCCACGGCGTGCGCTCGCGCATCCAGACCTTCACCTACGATCCAGCCGAACTGGAAGCCGCGCTCGAACCGTCCGAGGCCATCGAAACGACACAAGACGCGGCGGGACTCTAAGACAACTTCATCAGTGGACCGGTCCCTAAGCGTGACCGGTCAATCATGACACGGCGCGGCAGTGTCTGAAGGATAGCGCCCTACGATGCCACTGCGAACGATGTCAATCGTGACGCAGGGCCACCACGGGATCGACGCGGGCGGCGCGGAGGGTGGGGTAGATGCCGGCGATCAGGCTGACGGCGATCGAGAAGGCCACGGCGCCGAGACAGAGCCACCAGGGGAAGCTGAAGTATTGGATAAAGGGCACGCCCTGGCCTGAAGTGAAGCCGTTGACGACCTGGTTGATGATGAAGCTGACGACCTTGGCCAGCAGCAGGCCGAAGACGCCGCCCAACAGGCCGATCATACCCGACTCGAAGAGGAAGATCTTCTGCACGTCGCCATCGGTGGCGCCCACCGCCTTCATGATGCCGATCTCGCGATAGCGCTCCAGGATCGACATCACCATCGTATTGACGATGCCCAGTGACGCCACCGTGATGCCGATCATGCCGACCGCCAGCAGGAACATGTCCATGATGACGAAGCCCACGCGCATCTCTGACAGTTGATCCATCAAGGCGAAGGTCCGCAGGCCGCGCTGCTCGAACTGGGCCTTGATCGGGGCCACCTGAGCGGGCGAAGCGACGCGGATCGTCACGGTTGAGTAGCCCGCCATTTCCTCCGCAGGCTGGAAGAGATCCGAGACACCGGTCAGGACGAGCTTCTTCATCCGGTCGGCTGCTCCGGGCGGGATGAACACGTCGCTGCGAATCGGCAGCGCTCCACCGAAGCCCATGCGCTCGACCACGCCCACGACTTTGAAGGTGTAGCGCCGGTCGGAGATGGGCAACCGCTGATCGCCCTTGGCCAGCGCCATGCGCATCAGGCTGGCGACGCTGAAGTCCAGTATGATCGTGCGGATCTCAACCTCGGTGCCGATCGCCGTCTCGGGGTCGGTGTTGCCCAGCCGGCGCAACAGCGAGTCGCTGAGGATCACCTCGTTGGGTTCGTCGCTGGTGTAAGGGGCGCCCGCACGCAACTGCACCAACTCCGAGTTACACGCCTTGGACGTAACGACCTGGATGAGCGTGAACTGCTCTTTCTCGCCCAGGCGCACCTGCGCAGGGAAACGCATCTCGGGAAAGGCCGCTTCGACGCCATCCATGTTCATCACTTCGGCGATGAACGCATCGTCCAGGACCGTAACCTCCCGATTCGGATCGGAAACAGGCGGTGGTGTGGTGTACCTCGGCTGTACATCGGGATCGCCATGGGCCGGACCGGGAGCATCGCCGTGGCGCGGCGAGACATTGATGTAATTGAGCAGGTCCATCTCCTCGAACTGGTCCCTAATGTTCTTCTGCACGCCCTGTCCGAACGCGAACATGCAGACCAGCGCCCCGATGCCGATGACGACACCTGAGGTGGTCAGAAACGTGCGCAGCTTCTTCTTCCAGAGATTGGACCAGGCATGTTCGAGGTAGTCGGTCGCTCTCATGGCCTGGCCCTCAGTATCTCGTGCGAAAGCACCGCCCCGTCCTGGAGACAGATCAGCTCGTCGGCGAATTCGCGCAACAGCATCTCCTCGTGGGAGATCATTACGACGGTCAATCCTTGTTCGGTCTTCAGATCGTACAGCATCCGTACGATCTGCTCGGAGGTCTTGCTGTCGAGGTTGCCTGTCGGCTCATCGGCCAGCAGCACAGCAGGCTGGTTGACCAACGCTCGAGCGATGGCCACACGCTGCTGTTCGCCTCCGGAAAGCTGGGCCGGTCGATGGTGGTCGCGGCCCTCCAGTCCGACGGTGCGCAGCAGTTCGCCGGCGCGGCGTCCCCGCTCCTTCTTGGCGACGTTGGCAAACAGCAGCGGGAAGGCCACGTTTTCCAGGGCCGAATAGGAGGCGATGAGATCGAAGGACTGGAAGATCATGCCGACGGTGTGACGCCGCAACAGCGCCAGCTCGGCCTTGCTGCGGTCGGAAATCAGCTTGCCGTCGAGATGGATGCTCCCCGACGTTGGCGTATCGAGTCCGCCCAACAGGTTCATCAAGGTGGACTTGCCCGAGCCCGAGGCGCCCGCGACGCCCAGGAAGCGGCCGCGTCCGAGCGACAGGGACACGCCGTGCAGTGCGGCCACCTGAGCCGGACCGGAGAAATAAACCTTGGTCAAGTCCGTGGTTTGAATGAAACCGTCAGCGTCCATGCGTCAGCAGAAACGTCTGCAATCCTTCCAAGTCGTCCGTATTCAACAGGTCCACACCGGCCGCCAGCAACTCGCGCCAGAGCGCGTTGCGCGCCGCCGAGCGCGCATCAGGCGTGGCCCAGAAGCGCACGATGCGGCCCTTGGCGTGGGCCGTCGTGACAATGTGTCTGAGTTTGTCGCGCTCGGCGTCGGGCATCGGGCCTTCGCCCCGCCAGGTGAAGTTACGGCCCCAATGATCGCTGATCAAGGGCATGAGCGTCGCGGGCATATCAGAGTTCAAGTCGCTGAGGCGCCCGTCGTAGCCCGCATAACGCACCGTCTGCGAGCGCATCAACTCCAGTGGCCGATTGCCCGAGACAATGACAAGAACCGCTTTCTCGCGCCACCCCTCGGGCCCGAAGGACGTCACCAAATCGTCATAGCCGGCCAGAATTTCGTGCAGCTTGCGATAGGTCGGCTCGGCCGCCGACTTGAAGTCGATGAGCAAAACGAAACGTAAACAATCCGGGTAGACGCGTCCGCCGTTCTTCTTGATGCGGGCCCGGAGCGGATCGAGATAGAGCGAGCGCAACGTCCGCTGCGGCGTGATTTCGGGGGCATCATGAGCCACACAGAGCTTATCGCCCACCAAAAAGACGTCAGCCTCGACGCTGCAGAAGCCGTGTTCCAGAGCGTCCAGCAGGGGTCGCTCGTGCCGGTAGTCATTATGGGCATGGGCCGCCGACAAGGGCACCACCGGCGCCTGGGCCAGCAGGGCTGTCGCCACGACCAGGTAGAAACTCGTAATCATAGGTGCTCCTCTTGTCCTGATGGGTCCACGACGCATCGCTATTCCGCTGCCGGTTCACCGGGGCACACGATAACGCCTCACGGCAGGCGTGACAACAAAAAGCCGGCAAATCACCAGACGAACGCAAGGATTGCACTGGCGGGAACGTCTCCATAGAATAGTGGCGGACTGACCGGTGGCTTGGAGATGGTGATGATGGCCCCTGGCGAGCAGGATCGGCGCCTGCCGCGATCCGCCCGAGGCGCGGCAACTGAAAATTGGAGGTCTGCGATGAAGCATACGACGTTGCGATTGACCACGCTGGTCGCCTCGGCGCTGGCGTTGGTCCTGCCGTTACCTGTTTGCGAGGCCGCCCTCGAAACCGTGATGGTGCCGATGCGCGACGGTGTCCGGCTGGCCACCGACGTGCACGTGCCCGAGGGCGAGGGTCCCTGGCCCGTGATTTTGATTCGCACGCCCTACAATAAGGACGGCGTGCGGGGTATGGCCGGTCAGGCCACGCAGCGCGGCTATGCGCTGGTCGCGCAGGATTTCCGCGGCCGCTTCGCATCCGAAGGCGAGGACTACCCCGTCTTCCTGGCCGGCGGTTGGGGCACCCACCAGGACGGGTACGACACGGTCGAATGGATCGCCCAGCAGGAATGGTCCAACGGCAAAGTCGGTGGGTATGGCGTCAGCGCCCCGGGCATCGCGCTGAACATGATGGCCCCCAGTCGCCCGCCGCACCTGGTCTGCTGTTACGCCAGCGTGGCGTTCTCGAGCATGTACCATCAGGCGGCCTATCAGGGTGGCGCGTTTCGCCAGAGCCTGCTCGAGAAGTGGCTGGCACTGAGCCAGTTCAGTCCGCAAAACCTCGAGCTGTTTCGCGCTCATCCCGACTACGATGACTTCTGGCAGCAATTCGATTGCGAGCGGGTGGCTGAGAAGGTCAACGTTCCGTTCATGTTCGTGGGCGGCTGGTATGACATCTTCGTCGCCGGGACGCTCAACAGCTTCATGACGGTCAACCAGAAAGGTGACACCGGCGCCCGGGGCAAGTGCCGATTGGTAATGGAAGCCTACGGCCATGGTCGCAACGACACGCTCGTCTTCCCGAACGCCGGTCAACCGGAGACGGCCGACATGTGGGCCTGGTTCGACGTGTGGCTCAAGCACGACGGCGCCGGCCTCGAGAAGATCCCCACCGTGCAGTATTTCGTCATGGGCGATCCGAACGACCCGAACACACCGGGCAATCAATGGCGCACCGCCGAGGATTGGCCCGTGCCCGCTGACATGAAGAAGGTCTATTTCCATCGTGATAAGCGCCTGCACCTCAAACCGCCCCAAGACCTGTTCGGCGCGCTAAGCTTCAAGTACGACCCGAAGGACCCGGTCCCCACCATCGGCGGAGCGAACCTGATTATCTCGAAGGGCCCCATGGACCAGCGACCGGTTGAGAATCGAGACGACGTATTGCTCTTCGAGTCCCCTGCCCTGCGCCGCCACGTGGAGATCACGGGGCCCGTGACGGTCAAAGTGTGGGCCTCTTCGACCGCGCCCGACACCGACTTCACCGCCAAGCTCTGCGACGTCTACCCCGACGGGCGCAGCATCATCGTGCTCGACGGGATCCTCCGGGCCCGCCATCGCGACTCGATGGAGACCGGCGTACCGCTGGAACCGGAGAAGATCTACGAGTTCGAGATCGACCTCTGGTCCACCAGCCTGGTCTTCAGTCCGGGACATCGCGTGCGCGTGGCGCTGTCTTCCAGCAACGCGCCGCGCTTCGAGCCCAATCCCAACACGCCCGAGGTGGCCGGTCGCGACGACAAGACACAGGTGGCCACCAACACGATCTACCTGAACGCCGACCATCCGTCGCATATCACCTTCCCGGTCGTCTGGCGCCAAGATGAATCGAACGTTTCGAAGTGACGCCCTGCTGCTGGTGGCCGCCTTTATCTGGGGGACGACCTTCGTCGCTCAGCGCAAGGGCATGGACCATATCGGCCCGATGACCTACATCGTCGTGCGCTTCCCTTTGGGTGCGGCCACCTTGATACCGCTGATTCTCTGGCGGAGGAACGGCCTCGCCCAGCACCCGCGCTGTACGAAGCGGTTCCTGCTCTGGGGCGGCGTCCTGGCGGGACTGGCCCTGTTCGGCGGAAGTTCCTTTCAACAACTGGGCCTGCAATACACCACCGCCGGCAAAGCGGGCTTCGTCACCAGTCTCTACGTGGCACTCGTGCCTCTGATGGGCTTGGCGCTGGGACACCGCTGCGGCCGGTCCCTGTGGCTCGGGGTGTGCCTGACCGTAGCGGGTCTGTACCTGCTGAGCGTCACCGAATCGTTCACGATCGCGCGGGGCGATCTGCTGGTCCTGGTCGGCGCCTTCTTCTGGGCCCTCCACGTCCTGGTGATCGGCTATCTGGCGCAGCGTGGCGAGCCCTTGCGCATTGCCTGCGTACAGTTCCTCGTCTGTGCGGCGTTGGGTATGCCCTTCGCGCTGCTCACCGAGGAGATCACGCTCTCGGCGCTGCGCGCAGCGGCGCTGCCCGTGCTGTACGGCGGCGTGTTGTCGGCCGGGATTGCCTTTACGCTCCAGATCGTCTGCCAGCGCACGTCGCCCCCCTCTCACGCGGCGATCATCATGAGCCTGGAGATGGTCTTTGCGGCCCTGGCCGGCTGGCTGATCCTCGACGAACGGCTTGGCTGGCGCGGTCTGGCGGGTTGCGCGCTGATGTTGGCCGGCCTGATGGTGGTGCAGTTGCCTCCCCTGCTGCGGATCGGGGCAAATTCCCGGGAACCGGCCGGACATACGGCCGAGCCAGGCGAAGCCCCGCCCTACCACGACCCGCTGGGCTGATTTGAACTTCAGCCGAGTCCAGGCAGTAAGGTTGGAGAAGGGGACAATACCGTTGCAGTGGCAGCCACAGTTTGAGAAGATAGGTCAAGCCGGTTCTGCACCCGGCGGCCGTAGCGGCCAAGATCGCCAATGGAGATTTTGAGCGTTCCAATGAGAGGACACATCCATGCATAGAAGAGACATCTCCCGACGTCAATTCATCGCCAAGACCGCCGCTGTGGCCGGTGGGCTGTTTGCCTCGCCTGTGCTCGCGGCCGCGACGGCCAAGCGCACCGCAGTCGACCAGGTCGCGCTGGGCAAGACAGGCCTGAAACTGAGCCGGCTCGGCATGGGTTGCGGCAGCAACAGTGGCAACGTTCAGCGGGCCCTCGGACACGACGGTTTCAATCGCCTGGTCCGCTACGCCTACGATCAGGGCATCACCTACCTCGACACCGCCCAGTCGTATCGGACGCACGAGTGGATCCGCGAAGCCATCAAAGGTTTGCCCCGTGAGAAACTCTTCATCCAGAGCAAGATGTCGGGCAATCCCGACAAACCGCTCGAAGTGCTCGACCGCTTCCGCCAGGAGCTGGGCACCGACTACATCGACAGCCTGCTGACGCACTGTACGGTGACCCCTGGATGGGACGACGAGCGGCGGCGTGCCCTCGACGCGATGGAAGAGGCCAAAGACAAAGGCATCATCCGGGCCCACGGCGTCTCGTGCCACAGTCTGCCCGCGCTGAAACGCTCGGTGGACATCGACTGGACCGACGTGCACCTGGTGCGCTTGAATCCCCAGGGCGCGTGGGTGGATACGCCTGCTGAGACGTGGAACGCCGAGAGCAACGCCTCGCACGTGCCGCCCGTGATCGAGCAAATCAAGCGGATGCGTGCGAAAGGCCACGGCGTAATCGGCATGAAGCTCATCGGCAACGGCGACTTCACCGACCCGGCCGACCGCGAGAAGGCGATCCGCTTCGTGATGCAGTCGAACCTCACCGACGCGGTCGTCATCGGGTTCAAGAGTCCGGCCGAAATCGACGAAGCGATCATGCGCATCAACAACGCCCTGGCCGCAACCGCGTGAAGCGTGAAGCGCATTGAAGCCAAATACCGAATCCTAAACAGTAAGTAGAAAACTCACAAGGGGTCCGCTATGAAATCTCGCCGCCTCGCCACCATGATTCTCTGTACCGTCGTCGTGACCCTTGCCGGCCTGGCCGTCTACGCCGCCGGCCAGAACAACAAGAGCACGGAGTTTCGCAATCAGTTCATCAACGACTTTGAGCGGACCGGACTCAATACCACGCCGGGTGATGCGATGCTGCTGCGCATCCTGGTCGAGAGCAGCGGCGCCAAACGCGGCGTCGAGGTGGGTGCCGCCAGCGGGTTCGGCGCCATCAACATGGGTATCGCCTTCGAACGCACCGGCGGGCACCTCTACACCCTGGAGATCGATCCGAGGTGGGCCAGGGAGACGCGCGACAACGTCCGCAAAATGGGGCTGGAAGACTCGGTCACCTGCATTGAGGGCGATGCACTCGAAACTCTCCCCACGATCGAGGGCCCGATTGATTTCGTGTTCATCGACGCCCTGAAAAGCGACTATCTCAAGTACCTCAAGTTAATCGAGCCCAAGCTGGCGCCCGGCGCGGTGGTCGTGGGCGACAACGTCATCCGCTCGGCCCGGGCGATGCGCGATTTCCTCGACTACATCCAGAGCAGCCCCGATTACGATACCACCATTATTCGCGCCTCGATGGAAAAAAATGACGGCATGTCCATCAGTTACAAGATCCGATAAAACCAGACCATCGGCGCCGCCGGTCGCGAAACCGGGCCGGCGGCGCGCTGTGATCCCCCCGTTTTCATCCCCCTGCCTTCACCATTCCGCAACCCCACGCTTGACAGCCACCCTGTTAATCTGGTAAAATTAGGCAATCTTTGGGGAGTAACAGGAAAAGCCTATCAAGACACCCGCGTCATCATAATCGCGGGTACCAGTATCGAGGCCGAAAGGCTTCACCCGGAGGAGGATGAAAATGAAGAGAGCAGCTATAGTCGTCGTCGCTTTGTTCCTGACCGCCAGCGCCTACGCCAGCCCGACCGTGGCCGATCTGGACCCGCTGACCGGCGCCGTGCGCGCCCCCCTGAGCTACATGGGCCAGCTCGCGGCACCGCTGGGCGAAGCGAATACCACCCAGGTCTTCCTGGAAAATGAGAACATCACCCTGGCGTCCGATCTGGCCCTGTCCGGCGGCGGAGTCGTCTCGGCCGGAACCGATGTCAGCAGCTACATCGTCCGCCTGGACCTCATCGGCAGACCTTCGGCGGTCTACCAGGGATACGGCACCATCACCTTCGATCAGCCCGTGCTCGGCTTGATCTATGCCACCAATAACAGCTCGACCTACAGCCTTCTGACGGCCAGTGATGACAGCGTCGGGCTGGGCGCGGCCTACTACGGATCGGCCAGCGCTCGCAAGCTGGAGATCCCGCAGAGCACCTGGCAGGATGCCGCGAGCTTTGCCGGCAACGTCGTTACGATCAACCTCTTTGCCAATTCCGGCATCGACGACGTGCGGATCATCACCGAAGCGATCCCCACAGTCCCGGCTCCCGGAGCCGTCGTGTTGCTCGGTATCGGCACGAGTTTCGTTGGCTGGTTACGCAGACGCAGAGCTTTCTAGCAACGCCTCTCTGCGATCACCATAAAGCATGGGCTGTGGGCCAAAACCTGCAGCCCTTTTTCATTGCTGCACGTGACCCAGCAGCCAAACGGTCACAGCTCCAGATCCTTGACGATGCGATAGGACCACACCGCGCCACCGACAGCACCCACCGCAAACGCGAGCCAGAAGCGCAGCCAAGCTTTGGCCGGCGTGTCGGAAGCAATGACCTCGGCATGCCACGGCCGAGGAATGAGGCCGTAGAACCAGATCGAGAAGACCACGCCCGCGATCACTCCGCAGATCGCGGCGATGAGACAGACGACAAAGATCTTGATCAACAGTGGTTTCATGACGTCGCTCACCCAAGCTGGTGGCAGGGTCAGGCCCAGGGTGCAGCTTTGAGGGCTTTGGTCTTCTCGGCGAGGTTGAAGATGTGGCGGGCGTTGTTGTGCATGATGGCGTCGGCCAGTTCGATCGCGTCGGGCTCGGAAAGCCAGCCTTCCTCGACCAGTTCGGTCAACGCCAGGGCAATGCCCCGACGGGCGATCGCGGCGTGGCCCAGGACGGGCTCGACCGGGATGTAGTCGCCTCCGAAGGTCAGGACCTTGTTGGCCGGCGCGGTCACCACGTACTTTGTCAGAAAGTCCTGGGCCGCCACCGGATTGATGATCCAGGACCAGCACATGTCGATGTAAGCGTTGGTGTACTGTTTGGCGACCGAGATCAGCTCTTCATAGTACGGATAGCAGATGTGCATGAAGACGAAGCGGGTTTCGGGCGCCCGACGGCACAGATCGGTGGCCGAGCCCGGATTGTGGATCAGGCGGCCCAGCGGCATGGAGTTCTGGCCCGCGTAGTAGCCCGTATGTAATTTCACCGGCAGGTTGTGCTCGGTGGCCTTGCCGACCGCGTACCAGAACAGATGATCCTCCAGCGCCTTGCGCTCGTCGCCTGTTAGCGGCTGGTTCTCCAGACGCTTCTTGAAAATTGGCTCGGCCCGCTCGGCGGGAACCTGCTCGTAGTCGATGTCACGACTGTAGGCGTTCTGCGATTTGACCGCGACGGCGTACTTGCCATACTTGGCGAACCACCAGTCGATGACGCGATGCCAATCGGCCAGCGACTGCACATCAATGCCTGCGGGCTGGGCATAGCCGTTGAGGTTAGGACCCGCGAACATGCCCACGATACTGATGTCCTGCATCAGCAGTGTAGGCATGGGCGATTCGCCAAAGGGAGCGCTGAGGCAATTGACCTGGCACGATTCGATGCGGCCCAAGTCACAGAGTATGCGTTTATAGAACCCGGGCTTACGCGTGTTCTCATAGCCGGCCTGGACTTTCCTGACCGTTTCCGCAGAAAGATCCGCCACGTCGTAGAGCTGTTGCATGGCGATCCGGACGGCCTGTCCATATCCGGTATGCTTGACGGCGGGCCAATAGGGCTCCAGCACACGCCACTTGGCGACTGGATCCGTCTGGGGCGAGAAGAACTGATCATAGGCCGCGCGGGGCATGCCGGAAACGAGCAGATCGGAGTTGAGGTAGTGACTTAGCAGCAATGACCAGTCGTCCGACTGAACGCGCCGGTGGGCGGTGCCGGCCAGGCGGTCCTTTTCCTCGATCAGATGCTCGTGCGTATCGATCAGCGGGGTCTGGAAGACTTTCTCCCAAATCACCGGGTTGGCCCGGCTGGGCGCAGTGGCCCCTTCGGCGCCGAGCGGCTGCGAACCGAGCAGTGTGGCCGCTCCCAAAGCACTCATCCCCTGCAGCGTGTGTCGTCTCGATATGCGATTCTTCTGCACCATCTCAACCGCCCTCTCATTGATCGATCGCCAGGCCTCGACTCTCGTTGCCCGGAGGCCATGGAATACTCTACCACGCCCGGGCTCGGGTGCCAATGCCGGACGGGACTTTACTCCGGCGGCGTTTCTGCTATGCTATGGAGCGGTGGTTCCCTGAAAGTGGATCTGCATAGAAAACCCCTAGCTGGAGGGAATGAACATGATGCTTGGAAACCGTCGCCGATCCTGGTTGTCGCTCGTTCTGCTGGTGTGCTTCGCGGGCTCTCCCCTGGCCAGTGCAATGCCCCGCTTCGAATATCACAAGATCGCCAAGATCGGCGTGAGCATGGGGCAGACCTCACTGGTCGACATCGACAAGGATGGCGACCTCGACTGGGTCGTGGGCGAGCGGACGCGAACGTGGTGGTTCGAATACGACGGCCCGGACAAGTGGATTCAGCACGACTTGGGCCAGGGCAATCGCACGGACGTCGGCGGTACCGCCTTCGACGTCGATGGCGACGGCTGGATCGATCAATTCTGCGGCATTGGCTGGTACCGCAACACGGGCAAGCCCCGCACCGAATTGTTCGAACCTTTTGAGAGCGGTACGATCGTCTGTCACGACGACGTGGCGGCCGATATCGATGGCGATGGGAAACTCGACGTCGTCGCCTGTAGCGATCAGGGCGACCACGGCCTGACGGTCTGGTACAGCATCCCGGCCGATCCCAAGACCAAGTGGATCGAGCACAAGATCGGAGGCGGCATCCACGGTGGCGTCGGTCCCCAAGGTATCGGCGATCTGGATGGCGACGGCGATGCGGACGTCGTGCGCGGGGATGTATGGTTTGAGAACGCCGACGGCAAGGGATTGCAGTGGACCGAGCACGCAGATTTGACGCCCACCGGTGGCAACCGGCCCGACCGCTACGGCCTGGCGATCAAAGTCTGGGCGATCGACATGGACGCCGATGGGGATCTCGATATCGTCGAAGCCGAGGCTGATACGGTCGACGGACGCATCTTCTGGTTCGAGAATCAGGACAAGGCTACGACATGGACCTGCCACCTGATCTCCGCCAGCCACACCAACCAGGACTTCCACTCGCTGGCGGTCGCTGACTTCGACAACGATGGCGACCCGGACGTCTTCTCAGGCGGTGGGCCCCTATCGAAAGACACGCAGAAGTGTTTCATCTGGGAAAACGCCGACGGCAAAGCAGGCGTTTGGAGAGAGCACCTGATCGTCGAGGGCAAGCGCTGTCACGAGGCCAAGGCCGCCGATGTCGATGGTGACGGTGATATCGACATCTGCACCAAACCCTGGAGCGGCAGCCTCCACTTCTACCTGCGTAACTTGCTCATCGAGGACCAGTCGTCGTCTGCCAGGTAATCGGAGCCAACATACGAGCTGTCGGAAGCGCAGAGGTCGTAGAGTTCGCGGAGGCAGTTGCGGATGTTGCCCTGGTAGCGATGGTAGATGCGGTCGAGCGTGGGGCCTTCCAGGTCGTACTCTTGCGGCAGCAATTCGCCCACGATCACACCCAGCAACCCCGGCGTCGTCACGCAATCGATCAGCGTGGGCAATCGCCCGGGGCGATGGGTCGTGATGACCAGGCCCGCGGCTTGTCTGAGGATACGATGCTTGAGCAAAGTCCACATGGCCGAGCCGATGGCGTCGGCGCCGTCGACGAGTACGATCTCGTCACTTGTCAGTTGTGACATCAGTTGCCGTCGGGTCGGGCGATCCAGAGGGGAGCTATCGTTGATGAAGACCATTCTCGTGCGGAGGCCCCGTCGCTCCAGAGCACACTGAATGTCCTCCAGCAGCGTGGTTTTGCCGGCGCCCTGGGGCCCGACGATGGCGGCGCGATAGTTCATTGCCTCCAGACGGGCGAGGATGCCTGCAAAGGTCGCGCCCACCGGCCGGTAGCGAATCGTTTCAACGCGATCCGCGGAGAAGGGATTATGACGAGCTTTCATGAGTGTCGCCCCAAAATACGTTCCGAGGGATTGCCGCGCGGCCGGTCTTCGGCCCAGCTCTCGTCGCCCAGCACGATCTCGCGCCCGGTGGGCGAGACGATGATTTCCCGTCGTACCGTCTCGTCGCTGCCCGCGCAGGTCAGCTCCAGCGCCCAGATCACGGAGATGAGTCGGCCCGAGAAGCTAAACGGCCCCTTGGGCAAGGTAAAGGTGAAGTCCTTGGCCCCGGAAGCGCCCGGATGGTCGACGGTCAGCGTCTCAACCACACCCACATCACGCGTGCCTTTGCCGGCCGTGTACCAGAACAGCGACAATTCGAGCGAGCGCGGGTTGGTCTGGAGCGACCACTGGATCGCGCCGTGTACCATCTGGCTCGGGGCAAAGGTGGTCTGATCGCCACGAAAGTGGATGCTCAACTTGTCCATCGGGTTCTTCCTCCGCTAACAGGTCCCGGGAACGACCGTGATCGGGAACGATTCCTTCACGTCGGGCCACTTTGCGATATCCCCGCGAATCATGAGATTCCACAGGATCTTGTTGTTCTCAGCGTCGAACGAGTGCATCGTCTCCTGGGGCAGCACGAATCCGACCTGCCCGGCCGCGACATTGGTCGCGGAAGACGTCTTGTAGAGTTCCATTTCGTAGAACGTGTTGGTGTCCGTATGGGTATCGGTCCCACGACGGTAGGTCGCGGATTCGATGCCGCGCAGAATGACGGTGAATTCACGAATGCGCTCGGTTCGACCGGCGAAGCGCCAGCCCAGTTCGGCCGCCCCGCCCAGCGGAATCGTCGACGTGCTCAATTCCAGCGTCGGCCGCGGATTGAACAAGGCCATGAATTGATAGACGACAAAGCCCAGCGACCCCAAACCCACGAGCACAAAAGGCAACGAGAAAAGCGTCATGCCCCAGCGGGGCTGGCCGTGCTGGAAACCACCGATCACCTGGAACACCATGACCGAGACAACGCCATTCCAGATCAGGGCGAAGATGATGGCGCCGGTAAGCTTGGCCCGCGGTGAATGCCTGGGTTGGAGCGTAACCGGCCCGGCGTCGGCCTGGCGGAGAATCGAAACCTCGTCGGCGACCGGCCGGCATTCCTTGGGCATCCACTTGGTCGCACCGGAGGCGTTCCGTTTCTTGCTGCGCAAGGTGAAGTAGATGCCGCCGATGCCGACCGCGATGAAGGGCAACGGAAACAACGCCAACAGCAACTTGGCGTGGAAGCCCCGCTTGAGTACGGCTTCGGACGGGTGCTTGGGATTGACGTAGCAAACGGGATTGAGCATCGCCTCGTACTGGGCGACGAGGCGGGCCTTGCGTCGATAGCCGCTGGATGAACCGCCGATGAAATCGAAGCGATCGCACTTGTACCGCTGCCCGTCGTGTTCGTAGCTGTAGAGAATGTAGACGCTGTAGGTGGTTCCGTCGTCGCTGTCGTGGCTGCGTACTTCGGCGCGGACCACTTTGCACGGCGTCTCGACCCACGAGCCGGCGTCCAGCGTCTTGGCGATGGGACGAATGCCAAGCGGATACAGGATGCCCAAGCCGGCCAGCGCGAAGATGGCGAAGAAGGCCACCAGACCGTACTTGCCTTTGGCGCCGTGGCGGGTAATCGGCGCGGCGATCGGACGAGCCTCCGGAGGTGGCTGCTTGCGCCAGATGAAGTAGAGCCCGCCGGCCCCGATGCCGACGAAGATCAACGGGAAGAACAGCACCAGACCGATCAGCAGGCTGTCGCGCTGAAGCACCACGTCGGCCGGATTCCGCGGATTGACGTAGCAGGAGACATGCTGCCCGGCCGGAAATTTTTCCACCAATTTCTGAACGTCCGAGTATTTCTCGGACCCTGTGTAGCCGCGTTTGTAGACCGATCCGGCACGGGATTGCCCGTTGTGCGTGTATTCATACCGGACGGCGAAACTATAGGGCTGCTCGCGGTCGTTACGCTCGGCCACCTTGCTGCGAACCACCTGGCAGGAAACCTCCTGCCAAGACCGCTGGCCGAGCGCCCGGCCGAATTCACGGATCATGGCGATTTCGAAGAACGATCCGGCGGCAAAGAACAGCAGGAAGAAGAGGGACAGACCCAACTTGCCGCCACGTCCGGGAGACCTGCCTTCCATGCTTCGGGAATGACCATGTCCAAATCGGATCATCTGCTCGCTCCTGAAAGCAGTACCTGTATGCCAAACTAATGCCGCTGACCTTCCTATCGACCGGTCACGACGGCCCCTTTGGTTGTTTTTGTGTTTGGCCGATCGAGGCGCGCAGGCACGGATGTCTGCCGGCCTGGGGCTTTGCCTGTTGATAATCCCGGACCAATCGGTTATGAAACTGGCCGTGCCCGACAGCCTGGAGCATCGCGGGCATCAACCAGAAACCGAACCGAAGCGATCCGAGCGTGTTCGCCTTCGACAGCAAAGACCGATTCCGGCAGGAGGGTCCCAGAGACAAGCCATGAAAAACTACACCTTGCCTAGCCACAATGAATGCCAGGCCATGATCCGGCAATGCCACCTGCCCCTGCATATTCTCAGGCACAGCGAAGCCGTGCGAAAAATGGGTGTCTTTCTCGCCCGGCAGTTGCTGGAGAAAGGCATCCCGGTGGATGTGGAGTTGGTGGACCGGGCCTGCCTGTTGCACGATCTGTTTCGAGTCTGCGATTGCCCCCTGGAGGATTTCAGTTGGTTCGAGCAACCGGTCACCGAAGCCGACAAAGCCAGGTGGCGCCGGCTAAAGGAAGAGAACAGTGAACATCGCCATGAAGAGGCGGCGTACGTGTTCCTCAAGGACCGGTACCCGGTGCTGGCCGAGACGATTCGCCAACACAAGTACACCGCCGTGCTCGACGAGAATGGCGGGCCCAAATCCTGGGAGGCCAAGCTGGTTTACTACGCGGACAAGCGCGCGATGCACGACAAGATCGTGCCCCTGAAGGAACGACTCGAGGAAGCGCACCAGCGCAGCGCGCTGATATTTCCCGCCGAAGATGCAGATCGTCGGGCGGCGTTCGAGAGCAAGGTCGACAGTTTGATCTTCGCGCTGGAAGCGGAGATCTTCAGCCGGCTGGACGTTGCCCCCGACGACGTAACGGACGAATCGATCGACGACTCCCTATAGGAAAAAGATTCATCGCGGGCGGCTACTTGAGAATCTCTTCGATGGGCGGCGCGTGGTACAGCCCAAAGCCCGAGAGGGTCGGACAGACGCGCGAGCTGAGAATTCTCAGCCTTACGCGCGAGGCAGTTACGTCGTCGAAGCGCAGCAGGCGTTTGTAACCGATCGTCGTGCCCCGCGTGAATTCCTTCCACATGCCCCCAATCCAGGCCTCCAGGACGAATTCCTCGACCCGCTGGCCCAACGCGATGTGCTCGGCCAGTTCCGCTACGTTGAACGTCTTCTCCCGGCCCAGATCGAATTCGACCGACGCTTCGCTCGTCCAGTCGTCGGTGGTCCAATAGGTGTCTTTGTCGCCATCGAGGATGCTTGCGGCGCCGTAGGCCGGATTCTCGGCCTTGACGTGCGAGGCCTTGGCCCTGGCTCCAGCCGCCAGATTCTCGTCGAAGATCGCGTCCAGGACTTTCCGCAACTGGCGCAGCCGCTGCACATCGTTTTCGTGAATGAGCCCCCGCTGATCGGGCGGCAGGTTCAACAGCAGAACGCTGTTACGGCCCACCGACGTGAAGTAGATCTCCAGCAGCTTCTCGACCGACTTGACCTTGTCGTCCTGGCTGGCGTGGTAGAACCACCCGGGCCGGATCGAAACGTCGGTCTCCGCCGGATGCCAGGCAAGGTTCTCTCTGCCGCCGACAGAGCGATTGACCACACTCCACTCGGTCTCGCGGGCCACCCCGCTCTCGTTGCCCACCCAGCGCACGTCGGGACCACAGATGGCGATCACGGCGTTCGGTTGAAGCTCGCGAATCAGGCTGTAGTAGCCCGGCCAATCGTATTCCATATCCTTGGCGTCGGGCCCTTTGGCCCCGTCGAACCAGACCTCGCTGATCTCCCCGTAGTTGCTGAGGATCTCCCGCAACTGGTTTTTGTAAAACTTGTTGTAGCTGCCGGTATCACCGTAGGTCGGCTCATGGCGATCCCAGGGCGACAGATAGAGCCCCAGTTTGAGACCGGCCGCGCGACAGGCGACCGCCAGTTCGCCCACGATATCGCCGCGACCGTTCTTGTAGGGGCTGTTCTTGACCGAGTGCTCGGTGTAGGCGCTGGGCCAGAGACAGAAGCCATCGTGATGCTTGGCCGTGAGGATGATCATCTTCATGCCGGCATCCTTGCAGGTCTTGACCCACTGGCGCACGTCGAGTTGCGTCGGGTTGAAGATGGCCGGGCTCTCGGTGCCATCGCCCCATTCCTTATCGGTGAAGGCGTTGACGGTGTAGTGAATGAACGCGATGAACTCCAGTTCCTGCCACGCCAGTTGTTGCGGCGAGGGACGCACGTTGGCCGCCTGGCTGACCCATGCCTTGCGCCGATAGTGCTCGGCCGTGTTCGGCTCGCCCACCGCGTCGTACACGCGAACGTAGTCGACGACGAACTGGTCAGGGAGCTTGGCCTTGGTAATGTCCCCACCCCACGCGCCGATCTCTTCGGTCAGTTTCGCATACTGCGGCGCCTGTGAGACGCCCCCGGCGCTGCTGCGCCAGGTCTCCTGACCATTGACGTAAAAGACGTATTCCTCAGGGGTCCAGTGGACGGCAAACGTGTGGAAGCCTTTGCTGATACCCGGGACGAGGAACTGGGTGCCGACGTGCTTGTGTTCGGCGCCGTAGCCATCCCAATGCAAATTCTGCGTGTTGCGGTCCTCGCGCCAGGGTTTTTCCATGATGTCGATTTCGGTCCCGTCTCGACCGTCGTTGCCCACCTGGCTGACCTTATCCCCATGGAGCCAGAAGGCGGGCCAGTGCCCTTCCTCGGTGGGCATCTGGCAACGGCAGACCCAATAGCCGTAGCGATGCTCGAATTTGCCGCGCGTGCGAATGGCCCCGCAGGTATAGCGGTCGCCGTCCTTCTTGGTACGCAGGATGAGATGACCCTGGCCATCGAGGTAGGCATCTTCCTTGACCCAGAATCCGTCGCGGCGTTTCCAGTCGCCCATCACGTCCCACTTGGACGTGTCGACGGCCGTACCGTCAAACTCGTCGCTCCAGGCCAATTCCCAGTGTTGCCCTTGGGGCAGAGGCGGCAGGAATTCTTCCGCAGCCTGCGCCCGAACACCTGCGATCAACACCACCACGACAGAACACAGATGGACGTACTCAGGCCGGCGTGCTCGATGAATCATGGGCTTTCTCCTCCGCTTGGAGTTGTTTCCAGGTCGGACGCCGCGTCGCCAGGTAGCCCGAGACGACCGTCATGACCACCATGGCCACAAACGTCACCACGGTGAAGTAGTCCCCCCAGGATCTGGTCACGTGGGCCATTTTGACCAGGACCGTGCCGATAGCGAATGACTGGAGCAACATCTTGAATTTGCCCGAGGCGGTGGCCGCGAAGTTCACGCCGTGCGCCTCGGCCAACTGTCGCAGGACGGTGACGTAGGCCTCCCGCGCCACGAGCACGGCGACCACGAACCAGTGGATGGCGGCCAACGGAAGGCCGGACAGGCCGAAAAGCTTCGGCTCTCCGATAATCGCGAAACAAATAAACGCCCCGCAGACCAGGACCTTGTCCACCAGAGGATCGATCATCCGGCCGAACTTCGAGGTCGCGTTGAAACGCCGCGCGACGTGCCCATCGACGACGTCTGTCAGACCGGCCACCACGAAGAGAACGAAGGCCACGTCCAGAAACAGCGTGCGATCCTCAACCTGGGGAGCGTACAGAATCATGGCCAGGAAGATGAAGGAGAGCACCAGGCGCATGAGAGTCAGAATGTTCGGGAGCAACTTCAACATGGCGACAAGTTTACTGGTGCTTCGCAAACGCTTCAATATCAAATTTGTTCAACGACCAAATCGTAATCCTGGGCCCCGACCGCCCGCACGTCGGTGTAGTCACCCGGCGCCGCGGTGCACCCGGTGACGAGACAGACACTGTCAATGTCAGGCGCCTGCCCATAGAAACGCCCATACCCTGTGCCCTCCTCATCGATCGTATCGATCAGGCATGTCAGCCGACTGCCGAGGCGGGCGGCATGCTTGGCAAACGCGATCTCCTGCTGCGCGAGCATCAGGGCGTCCAGCCGTTCCTGCTTGACCTCCTCCGGAACCTGATCGGGGAACTCGGCCGCCGGGGTGCCGCGCTCGGCAAAATAGGTAAAGGCGCCCAGCGCATCGAACTGCGCCTGCCGGACGAAGTCGAGCAACTCAGAGAACGCCTCGTCCGTTTCCCCCGGAAACCCGACTATCACGGTCGTACGCAAGACAATATCGGACATCGCGGCACGGAGGTCCTGGATCATGCGCTGCAGCCGATCCCGCGTGTCGGGCCGGCGCATCGCGCGGAGGATCTTGTCACTGGCGTGCTGAATCGGAATATCAAGGTAGCGAACCACCTTGTCACTGTTGGCCATCGTCGCAATCAAGCGTTCGGTGATGCCGGTGGGATAGGCGTAGAGCAGTCGCAACCAGACCAGATCCGGGATCTGCTCAAACTCGCCCAGCAAAGAAGCCAACCCATCGGCGGCCTTCACGTCGCGGCCATAGGCGGTAGTATCCTGCCCGATCAGGTTCAGTTCCACCGCACCGGATGAAACGAGTTCCCTTGCCTCGTCCAAGACCTGCGCTGCGGGCTTGCTGCGAAACGGGCCGCGAATGGCCGGGATCGTACAAAACGAGCAGCGGTGATCGCACCCTTCACTGATGCGGAGATAGGCCCAATGGGACGGACCGATACGCAAGCGCACGCGATCGTCCGCCACCGAATCGGACAGCGGCTTCCTATATACGGCCGAGCCTCGGCTCGACAGCGTGCGTTGAACGATCTGGACGATGTCGTCCCGGTGTTCGAGACCAACGACTGCATCGACGCCCTCGGTCTCTTCGAGCAGTTGGCGCCCCATGCGCTGCGACAGACACCCCGCGACGATGATCTTGCGTATCCGCCCGGCACGTTTGTCGGCCGCCGCCTGGGCAATGACCTCCAGCGATTCCAGCTTGGCCGGCTCGATGAAGCCACAGGTGTTGATGATGACCACATCAGCCTGCGCGGCATCACCGGTGACCAGAAATCCAGCCTGCGCGATCTGGGCCAGCATCTTTTCACTGTCCACCACGTTTTTGGGGCAGCCCAGGGCCACGAAGCCCACGGTAACGCTTTTTCGGTTTCTTTTCGCCATGAATGGACAAACTAGCAGAAAAGTCCGGCTTGTCCACCATTTTAAGTTAGGCAAAATCAAAACCGGCATTTTTGTTAATCCAATCAAAATGCCTTTGACGATAAGAGAGTGTGCAGTAGAATAAGTCTAACTTCACCTGCCGGCGTAGCACGAGGAAGGGGCAGAAACACGAGCAAGGACGCTACGTCGCGGGTAGCAACGACGGGTGCAGTATATAATGGTAGAACGACGTCATATGATCAGCCACATCGGGGGACCACTGGGCGTGGCTGTTTTTCTCCTGGCGACTCTGCTGATCCAGGGCTGTCAGGATTGGCCGGACGAGCGCGTCACGGCGATCGAAGCGCAGAACATCCTGCGTGATCTGAGTCGGATCGAGGAGGTCCCCGACGCCAACAACCCCCTGCCGGACATCTATAAGTCCCCTCCCAAGAAGATGCAACAGATCGTCGGCGGCCAAGAAGAGTGGAAAGTCGTCTACTACTGCCAGTACCACACCGCCGACAAAATGGAGAATCTCATCGAAGAGCAGTTCTCCAGCCGAATCTTCGACGCCAAGGGCAAATCCCAAACAGTGCCCAATTTCGGGGTCACCGGCAATCCCGACACCAATCAGTTGATCGTACGCTGTCTGACCGAACAGGATGCCGACGCCATCCTCGCTGTCATCCGGGAAATCGACGTTCCGCCGATCCAGGTTCGCATCGATTGCATGGTCTCTGAGGTATACTCAGACCTGACGATGGACCGTGAGACCAGCCTGCTGATCGAAAACCTGTTCGGCGAGAAGGTCAACCTCAGCGGCCCGGTAGACAGCCAAGGCAATCTCCTACCGGCCTTCCCGGGCGCGTCCATTCGCGATGGCACCCGTGAGACGTTCGGCCTGAACGTTGGTGTGAAGATGGGCGATGCAGGGCACCGTTTCGAGGCCCTTGTCGACATTCTGGTCTCCCGCGGCTACCTGAAGATCCTGATGAATCCCACCCTCCAGGTCGTCAACGGCCAGACCGCCAAGATCCAGTCCAAGCAGCACTTGCCGCTCCAGGAAATCACCTTCCAATATACCACCGGGACCCCCTACCTCAAAACCCAGACGGAATACTACGATATTATCGATTCCCTGGAGATCACCCCCCACGTCTACGGCGACGGGACCATCGGCCTGGTCACCACCGTTCAGTTGGCTTCCCATCTGACACCGGAGGGCATCGACCAGGTTCCCATCGTGACCGAGCGTACCATCACCAATAAGGAAAACCGCATTCGCCACGGCGAAAGCCTGATTATCGGTGGCCTGCGCAAGACGGAGAAACGCGACGTCATCCGCGGGGTGCCGGTCCTCAAAGATATCCCGTTCCTCAACCTGCTCTTCTCGGGTCGTGACTTCGAAGAACGAGCGACAGAGACGATCTTCATCCTCACGCCCACCATCTCCGTCGGAGGCCAGCCCAACCGAGGGATCGTCGACATGCTCCGGGAAAGACATCGCTCCCCGATGACCCAGGGGCTTCACGAGCAGCTCTTCGACCCGCTGGCGACGCGCGCTCGAGAGGAAGAAGACGCCCGCGAGATCGAAGCGGCCCGCAGCGCCCAGCAGCAGACGCAGAACGAAAGGGACGCGGCGCGGCTGGAGGTCATCGAAACGGGATACCAAATCAACGACCTGAGCAGCGAACTGCAAGAGGTCAAGGCTCAGGCCGAAGAAGCGAGCGGCAAGGCCGCCGAGGCCGATTCGAAGGCCAAAGCCGCCGAAGCCCGGGCCCAGAAGGCCGCAGAAGAAGCCCAGAAAGCCAAGGAAGAGGCGCAAAAAGCCAGATCCGAGGCCGAGGCGGCCAAGGAGAAGGCGACAGCACCGGAGGCCAAGCCATCTCAGGAAGCAGCTCGGCCCCCAACGCCGGAGAAGGCTGAGCCGCAGAACAAATAGCAGCTCGCAGGACGCAAGGAGGAGGCTGCCCAGACGGACGAAAAACACTGAATCTTTTCGTTTACCGGCCAACCGGAAGCGGACGTATCGCGTTTCGCCCGGTCGGTTCAGAGCGGACTGATTCAGTGATGATCAATTGTGTCGTAGCTCGGCAAATCGCAGACTGACCTATCTGGAGGGCAGTACATGGACAGCTTGAGCAACAACAACCGTCTCAGCAGCAATCGACCCATTCCTCTCGCCAACGCCGACAAGCCGATCCCCCTGGCCAACGGCTCCGGTAAAGACGCTCCCGAGGTCTCCCGGGCCCCGTTGACGCTGGGCGGCGGTGGCGGGCAACCGGCGCCAGCCCCGGCCCCCAGCGCGGCTCCGAAGCCGGCTCCAAAACCGAAGCCCAAGATCGTGGTCCCGACCTCCGGCACGAAGAAGGTCGAGGCCCCAGTTTCCTCGGCCGGCGCGAGGATCACGGGCGTCAAGACGTTTTTCACGAAGCTGCATCCGGGCGCTATCGAGTTCCTGGACGAGCAAATTGGCCGCTGGCTGGAGAAGAACCCCCAGGTAGTGATCAAACACACGAATATCGTCACGGGCGACGTCCAGGCCAAGAAGACCGAGCCCAATATCATTATCACGGTCTGGTACTAAACCGCCTCGGCCGCTTCGGTCTGCGGCCGGCCCGAAACCGAAGCGGCCGGTCATGGGCGTCCCAATAGTAGCCCCTGAGCTGCGAGGACGAGGGTTCTGCCCCCCGCGCGGGTTCTTCCCGCGCATGGCCGTCATCAGCCGGCCTGCGGGAAAGGTCTGGTTCACGCGCGAGAACGCGTCAGCCATGCCCCAGAAGCCCCTTTTGAACGGGGCCACAGGGGCAAATGCCCCTGTTCTCGGAAATTATCACCAGAAAATCCCTTGACACGTCTCCAAAATATCATTAAATTTTTGTGATTTGGCGGTTTGTGCGGCGTACTGTAATCGAGTTCTAAGGCAGTTTGGAGGTTTTTGTGGCTAAACAGTTGGCGCGGGAACTTATTAACGCAGGAGTGCATTTCGGGCACGGCGTGAGTCGATGGAATCCGAAAATGGCCCCCTACATCTTTGCAAAAAGGGGAACCATCCATATCATCGATGTGAAGAAAACCCTCATGGGAATACTGGTCGCGAAGAAGCTCTTGGCGGAGATCGTCTCCTCCGGCAGCGATGTTGTGTTTGTCGGAACCAAACGACAAGCCCAAAAAGCCGTCGAAGCGGCGGCCGAGCGGTGTGGGATGCATTACGTTTCAGAGCGTTGGTTGGGCGGTATGCTGACCAATTTCCGCACCATTCGCTCGCGTTTGCAGCGTCTTGAGCAGCTCGAGGCCATGGAACAGGACGGTACGCTGGAAGCCGAAAGCAAGAAGCAAGCCTCCCGGCTCAAGCGCGAAATGCGCAAAATCCGCACCAACCTCGACGGCGTGCGCAAAATGTCGCGTCTTCCCGGCGCGATTGTGGTCGTCGACGCCAAGAAGGAGTACTTGGCCCTGCGTGAGGCCGCCAAACTGGGCATTCCGACGGCCGGGGTGCTCGATACGGACTCCGATCCGGACACGGTGGATGTGGCCATCCCGGCCAACGACGATTCCATCCGGGCCGTTGAGATCATTCTCAACGAACTCGCGGACGCTGTGGCCATCGGCAAGACCATGGTCTCGGCTCGCCAGCAGGAAGCTGAACCGCGGCCGCGACGGGCCCGTGCCAGCCGCCGGCCCACCTTGGCCCGTGCCGACGGCAGCACCGGTGCGGCTGTAGCGACGATTGACGAACAGACGGCCGAGGCCGAGGCCGAGCCGACGACGCCGGAACCGGAAGAGACCGCCCCACAACCAGAAACCGACCAACCCTCCTCCGGCACATAGCGGCCTGCCAGCCCCTCCCACCCGTGCAATTGAATAGGAAGTCCTTGAGGCACACGTGATGTCTCAAGGAGTCGGTGCGGTCGGGGCATAGGCGTCCTGCACAAGCGCATCGGTCGAGCGATTGAGTGACTGGGTGCTTTTTTTGAACCTTGAGATAAAGACGAAGACAGGAGTCGATTCAAATGGCGGAAATTTCAGCTTCGGCGGTCATGAAACTGCGAAAAATGTCAGGGCAAGGCATGATGGACTGCAAGAAGGCCTTGCAGGAAGCCGACGGCGATATCGATAAGGCAATGGAAACGCTCCGTAAGAAGGGCCTGGCAACCTTGGCCAAGCGGGCCGAACGTGAGACCTCGAACGGGCGCGTCGTCTGCCAAGCCACCGAGGACGGCAAGACCACCGTGCTGACCTCCCTCTGTTGCGAGACCGATTTCGTGGCCAAGAGCGAAGATTTCCTCGCCGCGGCCGATCGCCTGGCCGACTACGCCATGGCCTGCGAGGCCACCGAAGGGCCCGACAACGTGCTGGCCACCAGCCTCGACGGCAAAACGTTCAACGAGATCCTGACCGAAACCGTCAGCAAGACGGGCGAGAAGACGCTGGTCGGCGACTACGCCAAGTATACGCTGGATGGCTCCGGCCTGGTGGCGTCCTACATTCACTTCAACAGCAAGATCGGCACGATGGTCCAGATCGAGACCAGTGGCGACGACGTCGCCGCGGCTGAAGGCGTTCAGCAGGCCGGCCTCGATATCGCGATGCACATCACCGCCAGCAAACCGCTGGCCCTGGACAAGGACGGCATCGATCCCCAGACGATCGAGCAGGAGAAGGCGGTCTACGCCGAGCAGGTCAAGAACAAGCCCGCCGAGATCGTGGATAAGATCGTCGAAGGCAAGATGAAGAAATTCTACGCCGAGAACTGCCTGCTGGAGCAGCCGTTCGTCAAGGATGACAGCAAGTCGGTGAGGGAAGTGATTAGCGAAGCGGCCCAGCAAGCCGGCGGCACCGCCAGCATCAAACGCTTTGTCCGATTCGAGGTCGGCTAATCAGGATGTCAGGGGGTATCGACTGGGTCGATGCCGGCCCAAGGAAGGGCGAACACTGACGTGATGGGAGAATGCAAGTACAAACGCGTTTTGCTCAAACTCTCGGGCGAGAGCTTCTGCCGGCCCGGCGAGTCTGGTATTGATGGCGAGTCGCTCGAGTCGATCGCCGGACGCATCGCGGATATCTGCAAGCTGGGGCCGCAGGTCGCCGTCGTGGTCGGCGCCGGCAACATTCTCCGCGGCGAGACCTTTTCCAAGACCAGCCATATTCCGCGCAACACGGCCGACTACATGGGCATGCTGGCGACGATCATCAACGCCTGCGCCCTGCAAGAGACGCTGGAGAAACTGGGCCAGCCCACGCGTGTGCTCAGCGCCATTGAGGTGGCCGCGATCTGCGAACCGTTTCTACGCCGCAAGGCCCTGCGCCATCTTGAACGGGGTCGCGTGGCCATCCTCGCCGGCGGGACGGGCAATCCCTTCTTCACCACGGACACTTGCGCCGCGCTGCGTGCGTCGGAGCTCGATGTGGACCTGCTGATCAAGGCCACCAAAGTCGACGGCGTCTACACCGACGACCCTCACAAGAACGACAACGCCAAACTCCTGACGCAGCTTTCCTACAGCGACGTGCTGAGCCAGGGGCTGCGCATCATGGATCACGCCGCGATCAGCTTGTGCCAGGACAACCACATCCCGATCGTGGTGCTGAACATCTTCAAAGAAGGAAATATCACCCGAGCTATTTGCGGCGAGCAGGTGGGCACGCGCATCGGTGCCTGATCGCATCTATCCGGACGCCGAGATGATTGAGAAGCAGAGAGGGAAACCATGCCAACACAAGCAGTGATTTCAGAGAGCAAATCCAAGATGCGCAAGGGTGTCGACGTGCTTCAGGACGACCTGAAGGCCTTCCGCGGAGGTCGGGCGACTCCGGCGCTGGTGGAGCATCTGAAAGTCGAATACTATGGCAGCCCCACACCGCTGAAGTCGCTGGCGACGATCTCCGCCCCCGAGGTGGACATGCTGGTCATCAAGCCCTTCGATCCCGCCGCCGTGCGCGACATTGAGAAAGCGATCAAGAGCAGCGATTTGAGCATCGCCCCGCTCGTGGAAGGCAAGTTCATCCGGCTGAACATTCCCCCGCTGAGCGAAGAGCGCCGCAAACAACTGGTGCAGCAGGCCAAACAGGCCGGTGAGCAAGCCAAGGTCAGCATCCGTAACGTCCGCCGTGACACCATCAAGCAGCTCGAGAAGATGCAGAAGGACAAAGAGATCACGGAAGACGATTTGCAGGGAGGCAAGAAACAGACCGACGACATCACCAAGGAGTACACCGACAGGGTGGATGAGCTGGTCACGCTCAAGTCGACCGAAATCATGGAGAGCTAAGCGCCGGCGGCTGGCCCCACGGTAAACGGGGGTCCCCGGCGCCTCATCGTTGTCGTTGCCCCTCTCGTCATCGCTTCATGGACCTGCACGCGGCTCGCGCCGGTGTAGCGGGCTCGTGCCAGCGAAATCAATCTCCCCTGCCCCGCTACGATTTCTTCTCTTAACTTCACAAAGCCTCTGCACTACAATGACGCGTGACAGTAGATATTGTAGAAGCCGTAGAGCGGATGCGTTTCATTTCATTCGGGAGGTCAGCCATGGAAGGTCAATCGCAGAGCGAGCGAGGCGGCAGCAGGAAAGCAAAATCCAGGAAGTGGCCCTGGATTGTGGTGGGAGTCATGGCGATCGTGGTGCTGGCCGTGCTGCTGGCGCCCATCTACCTCTCCTCCAACAGCTTCAAACGGATGATTCAAGCGAAGATCGGTCGTTCCACCGGCGGCACCGCCGCCATCGGTGAACTGACTGTGGGCTGGCTCAAAGGCGTGCAGATTTCGGAATTCAGCTTCCGTGACAAGGCCGGCTGGACCAGCGTCAGTATCGGCGGGATCGACACCCAACCCCGCCTGCGGGCCCTGCTCGGCGGCACGCTCTCACTGGGCCAGACCGTCATCGACAGGCCCAAGATAGAAATCGATCTGCGCAAGCAACCGCCACCGTCGCCCGCCACGGCAGAAACGGTAACGTCGCCGCCAACCCCGGCCCAACCGGCGTCTCTAACGCTGATCAGTGACGTGGTTATCAACGACGGCAGCGTCCAGGTGACCGACCGCGCCGGCAAGACCCTGCACGTGGCGAATCTCAACTCCCAGATGAGCGTGCGTCCACCGGGCGAAGCGTCCAATCTCAAAGTGGACATGGTGATTGCCGACGCCGGCGCTGAGGCTAAAATCCAGGCGACCGGAACGGTCACACCCGCCAAGCGCAGCGGCTGGACCCTCAAGGGCACCAGCGGCGATGTCGTCGTCGAGGTGAACGACCTCAAGCTGGATTCACTGGCTCCCCTGCTCGATCTGGCGGGCGTCGAATTGCAGGCCACCGGACGCGTCTCGGCCAACATGAACACCACCCTGCAGGATGGCAAGCTGGGAACCGTGGCTGCGACCATCACCGCCCAGGACCTCGACGTCGGTGGTGCGGCTCTGCAAGGCGACCGCTTCCATACCTCCCGCCTGGACATCCGCACCAAACTGACGCAGAATGAACAGGCCGTACGCATCGAGCAATTGGAGGCACGCACCGACTGGGCCACCGTCAAAGCGGCCGGCACCCTCCCGCTGACCGTCAAGTCGATGGCCGATCTCCTCGAGAGCGACTCGGCTTACGACTTGCAGGGCGATTTCGACTGCGAACTGCCCGCCCTGCTGTCCCAGATGCCCAACACCTTCGCGCTGAAAGAAGGAACACAGATTACCGCAGGCCGGGCCAATGGAACCATCAGTACCATCACCCAGAACGGCCGGGCCACGATCGTCGCCCAAGCCAAGGTCGTAGGCCTGGCGGGCAACGTCGATGGCAAGGAACTGACGCTGACCCAGCCGGTCGAGGCTGGCCTGAGGCTCTCGGCCGACGGTAAGAAGACCCAACTTGAGGCCTTGAACGTCTCGTCCGCGTTCGCCCAGATCGAGGCCAATGGCGATTTCGAGCAGATCCGATATGACGCCCAGATCGATCTGACCAGGCTGCAAGCCGAGCTGGGGCAGTTCGCCGATATCGGCCCTTACCAGATGGCCGGTGCCCTCTCCAGTCAAGGCCAGGTCTCCATCCAGGACAGCAACGTCGTGGCGACGGGCGCGGCGGCTCTCAGCCAGCTCGTCCTGGCCTCGGCCGATGGCAACAGCGTCGCCGAGCCCCAGGCGAATGTGGATTTTGCCGTCAATATGGACCGAACCAGGCAATCCCTGGCCATTGACCGCGTTGACGTCACGGGAGGGTTCGGGAACCTCCGTGCCCGCAACGGAACGGTCCCTCTGGGTGAAGCGGCCGCCGAGCCCCTGAAGGTGGACGTCACGGCCCGCGACCTCGATCTGGGGAAACTCAAGCCCTACGCCGTGCTGTTCGCCTCGTTCCCGAAGGCCATGGAGCTGGCCGGTATCGCTCAGTCCCAGATCGCGATTACCGGACAAAAAGGCAAGTATCGCCTGCAAACCGCCGATACCAGGATACGAAACCTCAAGGTGGCCGCTCCCAAGAAGGAGCCGTTCGAACAACAGCAGGTGGCGTTGCTGTTCGACGTGCAGGTCGATCCGAACGCCAAGGCCATCAACGTGGAGAAATTCGAGTTGGAGAGCCCGCAGATCAAGATCAGGAAGGGCCAATTCGAGAAAACGCAGCAAGGAAACAGCGCCCGGGTCCAGGGGACGATTGAGGGCGAGTGCGACTGGGCCGCCGTCGGTCCGCTCGCCTCGGGGTTTCTGCCGGCCGGGCTGGATCTGACCGGGCAACGGCCTGTTGCGCTGAATTTCGCCAGCACGTACCCGGCCGACGATCCCAACCTGCTCCTGGCAAACCTGGACGCGACCACGAAATCAGGCTTTGACAGCGCCAGCTACAAAGGGCTGAACGTCGGGTCGACCGATCTGGACATCCGGATCGAGAACGGCCTGATGACGATCACACCCTTCAAAACCACGGTGAACAACGGGCAACTCAACTTTGCCGCCAAGGCCGATTTCAAGGAGAAGTCGAGGTCGCTGCAAACGCCTGAGCCGATGATGCTGGCCCGGGGAATTCAACTGAACAAAGAGATGACCGCGCAGATGCTCCAATACGTCAATCCGCTCTTCGCCAACGTCACGGGCATCAGCGGCGTCGCCAGTTTCCAATGCGAGAAGCTGTCGATCCCGCTGGCCGGTGGGATGGCGCGAGAGGCCGTCGTGATCGGTACGATTTCGGCCGATAATGTGCTGCTGGAGGCTTCCGGACTGTTGGAGCAGATCCTCAAAGCCACAGGGCAGAACTTGCGGGGCCAGAGGTTGACCATCCGCCCGACGAGAATCGCTCTACAGAATGGCAGGATGCAATACGACAGCATGCAGATCGACGTCGGGGACAATCCGCTGACGTTCGGCGGGACCATCGGGTTGGATCAGCGGCTCGATATGACCGTCACCCTGCCCTGGACGCTGCGGGGCCGGACCGCTCGGGTCGACCGGGAAGATCGGGCCGGACCGCGCATTCAGGTCGCACTGGGAGGAACCATCACCAACCCCAAACTCGATCTGGGGCGTTTGCTCCAGGACCAGATCTTCCGCGGACTGGAGAGCCTTTTCTAGTGGACGGTGCGTCATGAAACGAGTGAGAGAATTGCTAACGACACCCACCACCCAGTTGGGGCGAGCCAGTTGGTTCCTGGTACTCCAAATCAAGCTGTGGTCGCATTGTATCCGACTCCTCAAGCGCAACCGCGCGGGTCAGCAAGCGGCGGCCCTGTCCTACTACACCATCTTCGGCCTCGTCCCCCTGGCGATCGTCGTCCTGCTGATCTTCCAGTCGTTCCCCACAGGTCGCGGCATTGGCGAGCGACTGAAACGCTTCGCCTACGAGCAGCTTCATCTGACGAAGATCGAGTACCGCTCCAACGAAGAGAACCCGGATGAGACCGTGATGCTCACCGATCAAATCGACAACATCATCAACCGGTTTTTCGGGGGGCTGGACAAAAAGTCACTGAGCCTGGTCAGTGTCGTGCTCGTCATCTGGGCGGCCCTGGCATTGCTGTCCACCATCGAACGGGCCTTCAATCACATCTGGCACCTCTCGCGCGGGCGAGGATTCCTACATCGCGTCATCAACTATTGGGCACTGCTGACGCTGGGTCCCCTGCTGCTCGGCGTGGGCATCTATGGCTCCACGCAATATGCCGCAATCAAGAATATCGAAACCACGGTGCTGACCCATGTCACCCCGTTCATTCTGTCCTATTTGCTGGCGCTGCTGGCGTTCTTCTTTCTGTATTTCGTCTTGCCCAATACCCGCGTCAAACCGAGTGCGGCCCTCTGGGGTGCGGCCGTGGCGGCGCTGGTCTGGGGCGTCGCCAAGTGGGGCTTCGGCAAATACGTCACCGAGTTCATCCCCTACAGCAAGATCTATGGCGTCGCCGGCCTGGTGCCGCTGGGCGTCTTCTGGATTCACATCACCTGGTTGATCGTCCTGTTCGGTCTTCAGTTGACGTTCACGACGCAACATCTGCGAACGCTCGACGCCGCGGAGATCGAGGCGGCCCGGCGGGCCAAGCAGGTGTATTTCGTGACCAACGATCTGACGGTTATCAGCATAGCCCGGCAGATTGCCGAGGCCTTCGCCCGCAACCAGGGCCCCCTGGCGCCGGAGGTCCTCTATAGGGAATTGAAGATCCCGACCGAACTCGGAGAGAGTATCACCGACAACCTGATCGAGAAAGGGTTATTGGTCAGGACTGCCGAGCCGCGCAGTGGCCTGGTTCTGGCCCGGGATCCTGAGCAGATCAAACTGTCCGACATCACCGAATCGCTGGCGGATGTCGCCCTGGCCCAGCCCAACCTGAACGAGCCAGGCACGCTGGCCAAGCTGGTCGAAGCTCAACGGCAGTTTCTTGCCAAGCACAACCTCAAAGAGATCCTCACGCCCATCGAACACCGAGGACTCTCCGATATTCCTGGGAGCGCTGCGGCGCAGGACGAATCCGAAACAGACGCATCGGAACCGCCGGCCCCGGCGTAGCGGTCTACATCACGCCGAGTCGCCTGAGCACCCCGCGGACCAGGATCACAGCAAACGGCTCGATCGCCTGATAGACGAAGTGCAGCCCGAAGACAATCAGCGCGACGCCGCAGATCTGTAGGACGATCTTCTGGCTGCGCGGGCCGAGGACGTTGGTGCCGTGAAAACTGCCGAAAGACAGAATCGTCAGCCAGATCAAATCGCACAACCAGTGCACCAGCGCGAACAGCAGGAATGCCGTCCAGCCCAGGTTTCGCGCTTCCAGCGTCAGATTCAAACCAACGGTAGCCCACCACAGGAGAAAATAGGGGTTGCTGATCGACAGGACCAGTCCGGTCATCAGAGGCCCGGTGGTGCCGGCCATGCCCGTGACCGCATCGCCCGCTGCGGCCTGGCGCATCATGCCGATCCCCATCCAGACCAGAAACGCGCCACCCAGAATGCCCACGGCAATCTTGAAAGCGCTGGCTTGAAACAAGACGCCCAAACCGAACATGATCAGGAAGATCAAGGGGATTTCCACGATGCCGTGGCCCAGCGCCATCAACGTCCCGGCCCCACGTCGGCGCGCGCCCTGCGCGAGCGCCGCGGCCGTCACCGCCCCCGGCGCCATGACACCTGACAGCGAAATAACGAACGTCTTGAGAAGGAATACGGCTAGCATAACGGCAAGACCACCCGCTCACTCGCCGATGATTTTGACGAGGACGCGTTTCTGGCGTTTGCCGTCGAACTCGCCGTAGAAGATTTGCTCCCACGGGCCGAAGTCCAGCTTGCCTTCCGTGACGGCCACCACCACCTCCCGGCCCATGACGCTGCGCTTGAGGTGCGCATCGGCGTTGTCTTCGTAGCCATTATGCTGGTATTGCGCATAGGGCTTCTCGGGAGCGAGCCTCTCCAGCCAGACTTCGAAATCGTGGTGCAGGCCCGACTCGTCATCGTTGATGAAAACGCTGGCGGTGATATGCATTGCGTTGCAGAGCAGCATCCCTTCGCGAATGCCGCTCTCGGCCAGACATTTGTCGATCTCCGGCGTGATATTGATGTACTCGCGACGGCGCGTCGTATTGAACCACAGTTCTTTCCGATAGCTTTTCATGATAGACCAACCCTTCATAACCGCAGGCGTGGGCCGAACGAAGTGTTCGGTCCGGGCGTATGCCCCAAGGCGGTCATTGTAACAGCTTGGGACGCCCGTTGGAATAACATCTTGCACGCGTCGGCGCCGGCCTCTATGCTACAGGGACACGCCGGGCAGGCCGCGCGGACCCGTCCAGTGGAGGTAATATGTAACCATGGACACGATATTCTGGGATGTAGACACGCAATTCGATTTCATGATGCCCGAGGGTAGGCTGTACGTCCCCGGGGCCGAAACGATCGTCGAGACGGTCAGCGCGGCGCGGCGCTGGGCGCTGGACCACGGTATCTCCATCATGGCCGATATCGATTGGCACCGCACCGACGATCCCGAGATTTCGGAAAGCCCTGATTTCAAAGAGACGTTTCCCCCGCACTGCATGGCGGGCCATCCGGGCAGCGAACGCGTGGGCGACCTGGGCCAGGTTCCCATCGACTACGTCGAGATCGACGAAGCGGAGGAGGCACACCTGCGCAAACTGACGCAAAGAGACCCGTTTCATATCGTGATTCGCAAGAACGGTCTCGACGTCTTCGAGAATCCCAACACCGACAAGCTCGTCGATCTCGTCAATCCACGACACGTGGTGGTCTTTGGTGTGGCGCTGGATTTCTGCGTCGCGTACGTCTTGCAGGGCCTGGCCAAACACAAAGGCCTCGAGCTGTTCCTGCTCACCGACGCGACCAAGGGGCTCGGTTCCAGACCTGAAACAGAGATCTATGACGAGCTGCACCAACGCGGCGTGCACATCACGACACTCGATGAATGCCAAAGGCGGCTGACATGTGGCTGATCGACGGGACACCGGCGCTGTTTACCGATCTGTACGAACTGACGATGGCGCAGGTGTATTTCAACAAGCACATGCAGCAGACCGCCTCGTTCGAAGTGACGGTGCGCCGCCTGCCCGAGCACTGGGGCTACTTCGTCATGGCGGGCCTGGCCGAGATCGAAAGCTATCTGAAGGCCTTTCGGTTCGATGAAAATGATATCGCCTATCTGCGGTCACTCGGCGCCTTCGAGACGGACTTCCTCGATTGTCTAGGCCGGTTCAAACCCCAGGTGCGGCTCCGCGCGTTGCCTGAGGGAACCGTCTTCTTCCCGCACGAGCCCGTTCTGGAAGTGAGCGGCCTGATCCTCGACGCTCAGTTGCTCGAAACGTACATCCTCAATATCCTGGGCTTCTCGATCATCGAAGCAACGCTGGCCGCGCGAACGGTGCTGGCCGCGGGTGACAAACCCGTTCTCGATTTCGGCCTGCGCCGTTGCCAGGGACCGATCTCGGGGCTGCGGGCGGCTCGTGGAGGCCAGATTGCGGGCTTCAAAGCCACCAGCAACGTCTTTGCCGCCCGGGCCTTCGGCATGCCCCCTTCCGGGACCATGGCCCACTCCTACGTGCAGGTGCACGACAGCGAGGAGCAGGCCTTTCGGGATTTCGCCCAGCAGTTCGGCGCCGGCGCCGTCCTGCTGGTGGATACCTACGATGCGATCGAGGGCATCCAGATCGCGGCGGCCGTGGCCCAGGAAATGCTGGAGGTCAAGGGCATCCGCATCAGAGGAATCCGCATCGACAGCGGCGATCTGGTCGCTTTGAGCACGTTCGCGCGGGAGTATTTTGACAAGCAAAGTCTTGATTTCCTGAAGATCTTCGTCAGTGGCGACCTGGATGAATACAAGATCCACGACCTGCTGGCAGCCGGCGCTGAGATCGACGGACTCGGGATCGGCACGCGTTACAGCACGGCCCGTCACGCACCGGCTCTCGAGATCGTCTACAAGATCGTCCAATACAACGGCCGAGACCTGCACAAACGCTCGCCGGATAAGGTGACTCGCCCCGGCCGCAAGACCATCGTTCGCGCCGGCAACTCAGGCCACTATGAAAACGATTCCGTCGGCCCGTTCTACCCGACGGGACCTGATCTGTTGCAGCCCTTCGAAGCGGGCGAACCGATGGAAACAATCCAGAGAAGATTGGCCCGGGAACTGGCGGCGCTGCCCGCACCCATCAAAGCCATCCGCAACCCGCAAACGTATCCCGTCCACTTCGCCCAATCGCAGTGAAATCGGTCCCGTTGTTCACCGGGACCCGGGTAGACCGGGCAGTAGCGATTCGAGCAGGCCCGGCCCCCCCTTGGCATCGAACTTCAGATCAGCCAGACGCGTCTTGCCCATATACTCCACCGTCAGGCGCACCGATTCCTTCTGCCCATCCTGAGCGTCTGTGATGAGCTTCTCGAAGACTTCAACGCTATCAACCGTCTGACCATCCACCGCCCGGATCAACTCGAACTGATTGATGCGTGCCAGGGCTGCGGCCGTACCCTGCTCCACCTCGGTGATAACGACCGCTTTCTCATCTTCATCCAGATGGAGCCCGGCGCGCACCTCGTACGTCAGATCCTTCACCGTCAAGCCCAGCTTCTCATTCTTGTACTTCGCGGCGCTGAGCATGTCACGCGGTGCCTGCTCGATGTCGAACTGCTTCTCCTGGATCTGGCCGTTGTGGAGGTAGCGAATTGAAACGCGGGTCCCCGCGCCGATATCGGCCAGCATTTTTGTCAAGGGATTGCCCCGGCTGGGCCACGGACGACGGCGCGGCATGCGCAGTCCCATCCTTGCGAACTCCCTGGGAATGTCCGCCTCGTCGAAGTCGGGCATGTCGTAGTCGTCGCGCTCATCCACGGTCAGTTCGATGGGCCAGGGGGCGCCGGGCACCGCCAGCGTCAGCAGGATGTCACCCTCGATAAGTCCCGCTCGGGCCGCGGGCGATCCCGGGTAGATGCGGTTGATCATCATGCCCAGACGCCCGTCTTCGGTCGGCTCGCGCAAATCCATCTGCTTGACCATCTCCTTGCTCAGCGCCGTGTATTCAACGCCCAGCCAAACCCGCCGTTTCTGTTCGTCCTTGGTCAGGTGGCGAATGTGTTTGTCATAGCCGGCCGGCAGATCGTCCAGCATGCGGGTCAGTTCTGCGCCTTCAAACAGCTTCGTGGCGCTGCCCCGGCGGTACGGCTCGTATCCCGCGCCTCCACTCATGTATTCGAAGTAGCTGGGACTGCGATAGGCCCCGGAGCGACTGGCCAGGAGATAAGGTTTCAGGCGATCCTGCTCGTGCCGCATCCGGCTGCACAAGCCCACCAGCCGCCCCTGGTCGTCGACCAGCCAGCTACCCACGCGCAGGGATCGGCCCAGCACGGGGTACCACGCGTCGGCATAGCCCTGTCGCTTCTCCATCCAGCGCGAATAGCGCACGCGCACCTCCTTGCCGGCCATCTCCCGCACCGACACGCCCCAGAAGGGCTTGATACGAGCCACCGTCGCGTCGCCGAGAAAGGCCATGGTTCGAGGCAGTTCGCTCTCTTCCAGCTTGATGACCATCGCGCTGCACTCCTGGAGGGCGCCCTCGAAACGCGCGGGAACCTGACGACCGTCGATCTCCACCGAGATCGTGTCAATGCCGGCGACCATTTCGGCCGGCAGTATTTCGGGCACCAACAGTTTGTCGGAGGCGAAGCCCAACCCGTACAGCAGCCGCTCCTGGCCATTGCGCCGTGAGTACGGCCCGTCATAGCGGTACCGCCCCCGGAAGCCGTACTCGTCTTCTCCGGGCTCGGGGCGAAACGTCACGGTAATCTCGTACACGGCTTCCGCGAATTCCTCTTCCAATCTCTCCTCCAAGACCCTCTGCTCTTCTGCCGATATGCCCGGGTCGGCCAAAAGGTCCTTGCCGCGCCAAATGGGTCCGGCCGGCCCGAGATCGATCTCCCGCTGGATCGTGACGCCGACCGCCTGCCCCACGGCATCGCAGAGCACGCCCACGTGGTAGAAGTTCGGCAGTTGCAAGGCATTTCCGGCAGTCGCACCTCCCCAGGTCAGGCCGTAACCACAAGGTCTGATGCTGATACGTTGCTGCTCGTCTATCCCCAGCGCCGCCACGAAGAGTCTCGTCTCCGGAGTCGGCGTTTCCTCCAACTCCGCAAACGACAGCGCTTGCCAGGTGCCAGGGATCGCCTCCGCCAGGCGCACGATGCGACCCGGTGCCTTCGTCAGCAACCGGTCGGCCTGCGCCGGCACCACGGTCTCGTCCCAACCCCGCACCGTGATCCGGTCCACCACATCCGACAACTGCGGCTGCCGCTCCAACGTGAACACTTCACCGGCCTCGCTGATAATCACACCCACCGCCTCGACGGTGTTCTTGTCGAGGACATACTCCAGGGCCATCCGCTGCTCGTCGTTATATCGATTTACACCGCCGGCGGCAGGACGGTCGCTCTTTTTGAGGTGAAAATGAACGACCACAAAACTCCGCGACACCTCCTGCTGGATCGTCTGCCAGGGAACGTCCTGGGGCTCATCAGCCGCTGGTTCGCCCGCGATCCCGAACCCGCACAGCACCAGGAGTACACCGAGCCCGCCTATCCAAGTTTGACCGTTCTTTGTTCTCGTCATCGTCATTCCTCGTCATAGTCGCGTCGATAGTCCAGGACGATCCACTTCCGCAGACCGCTGCGCAAGACCTCGAACATCACCTTTTTCTCGCGCTGTTGGTCCGCCATGATCCGCTCGTAGATCTGCCCCACCTGGCCGATGGTTTCCACGGACGTGCCGTCAATCTTCACGATGATATCGCGGCGGTTCAATCCGGAACTGACCGCATTGCCCGGGCGCTTCACACCCTGGATGTAAACGCCCTTCTTCTGGAGGTAGTACAGGCGCGGCGTCCGGTACTTGTTGATCTCCTTGACCGTCATATTCCAGCGGCGACAATCGAGATCCTCGCCTTCCAACTGCCCTTTCTCTTCCGGCGTGATCGTCGCCTCAAACGTCTCGGAGCCCCGCTGCAGCGCCAGGGATACGGGCGTATCGATGGGCAAGTTTGCCAGCCGGCACCAAATGGCGGGAAGCAGCTCCGCATAAGTGCCTTCCACGACCTGCCCGTCGATGCGCTGGAGGATATCACCGGCACGAATGCCGGCTTCGGCCGCCGGGCTGTTCTCTTCCACGCCCGTGATCAAGACGCCGTGGGCGACGTCGATGAACGTGTTGCTGTGGAAATCCTTCAGGGCTTGCAGCCGCAATCCGGTGTAGGCCCGCACGACCTGGCCCTCCTGCTGGAGCTGCATCATGACCGTCTGGACCATCGACGCCGGAATGCTGAACCCCAGGCCACTGCCGGATACGCCCAGGGTGTTGATGCCTACGATACGCCCCTCCGTGTCGATCAGCGGGCCACCACTGTTGCCCGGGTTGATCGCCGCGTCCGTTTGGATCCACGTGTTGTATTTGTGTTCGCTCTCGAAGCCGATATAGCGCTGCGCGTTGGAAATAATCCCCAGGCTGATCGAGCGCTGAAAGCCAAAAGGACTGCCCAGCGCCATCACGAAATCCCCTTCCTGCACGTCGCTGGTATCGGCAAAACCGGCGCACGGGTACGCCTGCCCCGGCACCGGAGCGGGCAACTTCAGCAAAGCCAGATCCGTATCGCGGTCCGAACCGATCAGTTCGACTTCTACCTGCCGCTTGTCGTGCAGAACGCAATTGATCGTGACGGCCTTGTCGACCACATGCCAGTTGGTCACCGCGTAGCCATCGCCACTGACGATGATACCCGATCCGAACACCTCCTGTTGCTTCTTCTCGCCGCTGCCATAATCCTCCACGATCGGCTTGACGAAGATCAGAGCCGGGAAGACATCCGATTTGGCCCGATTGATCATCTGACGCAAATCGGCGTGTTCCTGACCGAACGTCCGGCCCGTGCAGAACGCCAGAAGAACAGCGAGGACCAGGACAACGTGCACGGAAACTGACATCAGTGGTGTACGATCTCGCATTGTGACGTCCCTCAGCAGATAACCGTTCAGAAGACCAAGGTCCACGGTGCCGCCCGCTCGGAAGATGAGTCGGACCGAACGCGTGTCACTGGCCCTGCTACGAGGCTATCCGTTTGCCGCGCGGGAGGCAAGGAAATTTGAACCGAGTCAACGCAGTGCCCGCCCAGTCACTCAGCCCGTTTGCATGAGCGTTCGGTAGACGTGTTCGATGGCATCGACCATGGTGTCAGGGGCGAATTTCTGCGTGACGGATTCGCGGCCCGTTTGGCCGAGTTGTTCGCGGAGCGCCCGGTCGGCGATCAGTTCGGCGCAGGCCTCGATCAGTTGCGGAACATCCTTGGGCGGCACGAGCCGGCCCGTATTCTCGTTGACCACTTCGCGAGCCCCGTCCACATCGAATGAGATGGCCGGCCGGCCGCACAACATCGCCTGGGGCAGCGTGCGGGCCAGGCCCTCGCGCAGCGAGCAATGCACGAGGACATCGGACGCCTGTATCGTGAGCGGAACCCGGTCCGGAGGGACCAGCCCCGTAAAGCGAAAACGCCCAGCCAGACCCAGGTCGCGCACCTGTTGGCGGTACTGATCCATCAGGTTCCCATCGCCGACGAACAGCCAGATCACGTTGTCAAAGCGCTGCGCCAGTTCCTTGGCTGATTCGATGATGTAGTCGTGGCCCTTGAGCATAAACAGTCGCGCGATCGTGACCAGGACCACGGCGTCTTCGGGAATGTCGTACTGGCAGCGAAACTGCGTCTTCGTCTCCACTGCGATCGGCGTCAAGAACTGGTCTTCGTCGATGGCCGAGTAGGCAGTGACATAAGGTTTGTCGACGCCGATACCGGCCGCCTTGCTCTGATCGGTCATGGCGTCGGCGACACTGACAAAATAGTCGGTGCGCTTAGCTGCGGCTTTCTCAGCCGCGATGTACAGCCGGTTGAGCCAGGGGCTCTGATAGGGATGAAACGCCAGGCCGTGGATGCCGTGAACCACGGCCGGGCGATTCAGCACCCAGCCGTCTTTCAGGGCCGCGCCGGCGTAGCGACCGAGGATGCCCGCCTTGGCCGAATGCGTATGGACGATGTCAGGCTGCAAGCGGCGCAGCAGCTTCTTGAGCTTACGGTAGCTGATGAAATCCTTGATCGGCTCGATGGCCCGTCGCATCTCATCGATGACGATCGTCTCGTACTTCTGCCCTTTCGTCTGGTTGAACAACTCGCCTTCCGGACCGAGCGCCGGACCCGTGACCAGCGTGACATCGTGCCCCCGCTCGGCCAGAAGCTTGCAGGTAATCAGCGTGTTCTCTTGGGCTCCCCCCAGAATCAATCGCGTAATGACATGGACGATCTTCAAAGCTTCGCCTCCGGCGTCATAGGTCAGATAGGCCCTATGGGACCAATAGGACCTATTGTGTCACTCGGTGCCGGCATAGTCAATGCCCCAGGGCAACAGGACTCGACGCAAAGCGTCGCGGCCCTGGGCATAGGACAGGAAGACACCGTAGTTCGTGTACGGCACGCCGATGGAATCGAGATCACGGATGCGGGCCAGGAGTTTCTGGGCGGTAATCATGCAGCCACCGCAATGGATGACGAGCTTGTAGGACTGAAGCTGCTCGTTTTCCTGGAACTCGCGGCCGAAGTTATGGTCGATCTGCACGTCGGGCCAGTGCTTCTGGATGAAGTTGGGAATCTGGACCGTCCCGATGTCTTCGGCGATGCGCGAATGGTTGCACGCCTCGGCAATAAGGATCTTATCGCCTGCCTCGAGCGTATCGACCGCTTCGATCCCTTTGGCAAAAGCCGCCAGCCGGCCCCGGCTGACGTAATTGATCATCATGATCGAGAACGTCGTCAGCATGATGTCGTC